>OGOE01000170.1_pt1 | contig 83119 bp, 69 predicted proteins | sample 1552611 | NCBI WGS metagenome assembly OGOE01 (sample SAMEA2580129, study PRJEB22360) | human gut metagenome | biome: human gut; feature: human-associated habitat; material: faeces | place: Denmark | collected 2008/2010
GTCAAATGCTTGCATTTGACTAGCAGATGGAGGTTTCCGCTAAACAACACTGTTTTGGGAAATCTGACATCTACACTTCACAACATATCACTTCATTTGCATATGCCTGTGCCGTGTCGACATGACGGTATCCTAAACGGATCGCTGTCTTCACCGGTTCCGCAACCTTATTATCATCAACAATCCATGTTCCAAGTGCAAGCTGTGGGATTTCCACACCATTATTTAATGTTATCATTTTTTCTGTCATCATGAACATTACCTCCTTTTTTCGAAGAGTATAGTCCATGAAGTGGACTTCAAGTCAAGAATTTTTTTAAATTTTTATTTTTCAGTTGAATTTCTGCCTGCATGTTTGCATGCATACATATTTCTGTCCGCCTCTGCAATCACATTTTTTAACTTTTCATGCTCGCCGATGGCATATCCAACCGCCGCTGAGATCGGTATCTCACAGTCCACCTGTACCGCTGCAAGTGTCTGTTTCCAGGTTTTTATCATCTTTTCCGCAGTTTCGCCGGTTCCTCCCGGAATGAGCGCAAGCATTTCATCTCCACCATACCGGAATGCCATCCCTGCATCTCCTAAAGCAATCCGTATTGACTGTGCCACTTTTACGATCATCTGATCTCCGGCAAAATGTCCGTATGTATCGTTTACATATTTCAAACGGTTAATGTCCCAGTAAACGATGGCAACCTGCTGGTAATCATATGTTCTTTTCTCAATGGTCGCAAGCAGCTTGTTTTTATTGTATAGCCCTGTCATCTCATCCGTCGCTGCCTTCTCTTCCATCTTCATCGCATTTTTCAGTGATTTTCAGATTACCTGATTTACAATGTTGGATACATAGACAAACGACATTGCCATCAGACACCGCGGCAGCACATAATACAGTGCAAGCGTGACTCCCGGATTTTCATTTACCTGATTCAGTAAAAAAGTTCCATTTTCAACCAGATGATTCATAGAAGTAGTTGTCAGAAGCACCATATTGGCATCGCACACACCATAATAATATCCTGCATAGGTACTGATAATAATGGAAAGCACTGTAAGTACAAACGTATATATGGACAGTTGCTTTGACGTGTACATACCGGCTATGATGATCGGCATCATAATAATAATGATCATATGATAGGTTAAGGACACACTCGCAGCCATGATGATAAGGCTGACCGCCGTAATACTGACATACTTCGTCAGCGGATGCTCCAGTCCAAGATGCAGTAAAATCAAAACATATACAGCTGCAAACAGACATCCTGTAACATACCCTCTTGTAAAAATCGTCTTGTCAACGATAAAAATATCAACACTGTTTAACAGCATCTCAAATGAGTAAACGATAATGCAAAACAGTATAAACCGGAATACATAAATATTTTGCGTCACGTTCTCCTCTTCATCGTTTGGATCTTTACTGAATAACCTGTGTATGGTCATACTCCATTTTTCCACTGACTGCACCTTACCCTTTCGGCTGATACCTGATATCCGAAACATGATACACTGTAATAAATGCTTTCGGATCTTCATAATTCATATAATTCATCAGTTTCTGATACTCGTTCTTGTCCACGATAGTAATGATTTCATTGCGTTTCTGCATATTATAAGCACCGATGGATTCATAGATCGTCGCCCCGCTATGAAGATCATTGAGGATAAAATTGCGGAGTTCCTCCTCTTTTTCCGTAATGATACACACACGGCGTTTGATATTATGATCAAAAATAAAATGATCTAAAACGATCCCATTAAAATAGGTTCCCAAAATACTGAGTACCACTGTTTTTTTATCATAAACGAAAGCTGCTGAAAGTGCAACACACATCCCCGATAAGGACATTGCACGCCCAAGATCCATATGCAGATATTTATTCATGATCTTCGCAACGATATCAAGTCCGCCGGAGGATGCATTGCGGTTAAATAAAATACTGAGTCCCACACTGACCACTAAAATATAACACAGCACATCTAACTCCTGGCTGTCCGTCAGTGATCCAAGATTCGGGAAAACCATTTCAAATATCCCTAAAAACACGGGGAGCATAATGCTGGTATAAACGGTCTTTACCCCAAATTCCCTTCCACAGGTAAAAAATCCGATGACCAGAAGCACCACATTTAAAATCATGGTGATTGCCGATAACGGCAGTGGAATAAAATTAGAAAGCACGATTCCAAGACCGGAAATACTGCTGACTGACGCATGGCTTGGCACCAAAAAGAAATACACTGCAGCCGCAATGACTGCCACCGCTGCCGTCAGTATCACGGTTTCTTTCGCAATCTCTATATAGTTCACTTGTTTTTTCATAATATTCCTCGTTTCTGAGCAACTTGCTGCTGAGATATATTCCCATGCGAATTGCTGTTTTTTTCGATTCTACTGATGTTTTCTAAGCTGTCTTCTTTTGGTGAAATACAGGATTTTTTTTCAGCATGACAATTAACGGTATCACCATAATGATCCATGTAACCGGCTCTGTCCAGATGACGCCCCAGTAACCGAAATACCGGACGAATAACGCCGTGAACACGATCTTACATGCCAGTTCCAGAAAGCTGGAAAAGATCGGTGTCTTATAATCTCCGACTCCCTGCATCGTGTTGCGCAGGATCACGATCCACACACAGACCATCTCAAACAACATATCAACCCGCAGATACGTTGTTCCCCAGTATAGAATTTCTGCATTTTGCGTACTCGCTATAAAGCCAACCAGACAGGTAGAAATCGTATATGCCATGATCATGACCATCACCGCCCAGCCACAGCCAAGCATCAGCGCCGCCTTTAAGCCGGAAGTAATCCTGTCATATTTACCAGCGCCATAATTCTGTCCGCTGTAGGTTGCCATGGTCGCTCCCAGCACCGTGACCGGCAGTCCCCATATTTCAAAAACCTTTCGTGCTGCAGTATGTGCCACGATCACGGAAGTTCCAAGTGTATTGATTCCGGTCTGTAAGATCAGTGTACCAAGATTTACAAGACTTGACATCATTCCCATGGAAAGCCCGCCGGACAACATCGTACGCACTTCTGATTTTTCCAGTTTAAAATGTCTGCGTTCCACCTGAAGGATCGGGAAATGTCTTTTGATATGGATCACACAGAGCACCACGGATACCACCTGTGAGATCACAGTTGCCGCTGCGGCTCCGCCAACACCCATGGAAAATACCAGAATACAGACATAGTCCAGAATGACATTTAACACCGCCGCAAGGATCAGAAAAATAAGCGGTGTCATGGAATCTCCGATCGCACGCAATACATTTGCACACATATTATAGGCAAGTGTCACAAACATCCCAAGCACCAGGATGCTGATATAGGTATATGCCATCTCTTTCTGTTCTGCCGGCACATGCATGATGCTAAGGAGTGGACGTAAAAATACAAATACGCCGGTCACCAGTATCGCCGCCGTCACAAATCCTAAAAGAATCGTTCCCGCAACACTCTTTTTTAATTTTTCCGTGTCCCCTGCCCCAAAATATCTTGCCGTCACGACCGAAAAACCAAGCGTTAAACCGTTAAAAAATCCCGTCAGCAGATTATAAAGGATCGAGACGGAACCGACTGCCGCAAGCGCTCCCTCACCAAGGGTACTGCCTACAATCTTTGTGTCAATCAGCCCATAAAAAAGCTGGAACAGATTTCCCAAAAATACCGGGATTGCAAACTGCAGGATCAGTTTGACCGGCTTTCCTTCTGTCAGATTTGCACCATTTCGTTTCATTTCACTTTGTATCCCTTTCTCGTTTTCTGCTCTCAAAATAAATAAAATGATCGATTGCATCTAAAATATCGGAAAAATCTTCCCGCGGTGCAAGATCGATATAGCGTTTTAAGAGTTCCTCTTCCTGATCTTTGTATCTTCCATAAAAAATATCATACAGATTGTGTCCGCGCAAATAGATTTTTATTTCTTCCATATGTGCTTTGATATCAGAAATGCTCTGCATCTCAAATCCAAGCACCTCCGTCAGATGTTTCCCGCTGCTAAGGCGGTGTAAATACTCCTTCCATTTTTCAAACAGCGTCTCATAAAATGTCTCCTCAGATTCGACCACACCAAGTTCGGTCATCACTTTGGGGTTGAAAAAATAGTTTTCAAATGAGTAGTATTTTAAAATCAGGACATTTTCCGGCCGGACCTTTGGCAGAGTGTCAACATCCTCCAAATTCCGCTGCTCATAGTAACGGCAGAGCTGCCGCCCTAATTCCATACGGTCTTTTCCATCCCCGTCGCGTATCATCAGAAACTGATCCCGCAGGTAGATCTGGTTCATATATTTCAGGTTTGCGTAAGTCTTGATGTTGGTACAGCTGTTTGTCGTGATGATCGCAATTCTTGAGAGTTTTCCACTCTCATCGTAAGTCTCCGAATAATATTTCCGGATCAGAAGCGGCAGGCGGCTCTTGTCCTGTTTCCCCTCCACAATAAATACAAAGTTCACATTCATCAGATCACTTGCTGTGTAACCGAGATCTTCAAGGATCGCACTCACATCCGTCTTTTCACACATCTTCGAATATCCTTCGCCGTCTAAAACAATCTGTCTGATCTGCCTGCTGTTAAAGTTCGCCAATAGATTTGGCGAGTGCGTGGAAAAGATCACCTGGTTCTTTCTGGACAGGCGGTATAAAATCTCCCCGGAAACTTTCTGTAATTTCGGATGCAGAAATATCTCCGGATCCTCGATCATAAGAATGCTCGGGATCCGACTTTCCGTTCCCGTATATGTTTCAAGCAGCGACAACATGTAAATACTGCGCATGCCTTTTCCCATCTTTGCCACCGGTCTGGTCAGGTTCTGCGCCGGATTGTGGATCTCGGTCGTAACTTTTAACATCCGCTCCACATCCCGGTTCATCGAATATAAAATCTCATCCTGTCCGCCGTTCTTTTTATAATTCTGATTTACTTTTCTCGCAAACTCGTCCAGATTTAACTGGTATAACTTGTAGTCCAAAAGTTTCGCTGTCTCAAATGCATCCAGCTCTGCCGGTGTTTTCTTCTCGATCAGACCGATACACGAAAAGCAGTGCCCGCATTTTTTTGCCTGATTGAACATACAGGTGTCCGCACGCATCCGTTTTAACAGTTCATCCTCCTGCAGCATTAAAAGGTCGCCCTGCAGCTGGTTTAGATCACGCTCCGCATCCAGATAGTAGATCTTCGGAAACACCTGTGGGATACAGGAATTATTTTTGTGCTCCCCATCCTGATAGCGCACCCAGCCATCCCGGTGTGCGATAAAGGTAAACTGCAGTACACCGCCTGACTCTCCTTCGTTCACGGAAAATGATGGCAGCTTTTTACAGAAATCCTCAAGCCACGTCTCATATCTTTTATACTGGCTGACTATGCCGTTCTGATGCAGCCATTTTAAATCTTCAATGGAAAATTCTAATGACAGATCCATCTCAATGTTGGCACAGTCACCGTCAAAATCTTCCGCAGAAATATGATAATCTCCAAAAGCCGCACGGATCGCCTCTAAGATCGTTGTCTTTCCTGTATTGTTCTGTCCTACCAGAATCAATGCATTTTCGATGCTGTCGATTTTCATCTCGTGGATCGCTTTAAAATTTTTTATATGGATACCGGTCAGCTTCATATGCTTCCTCCCACATTATTTTCATTCATATCATGTGCAAAATCGTCACATGATCCAATTCGCCGTTTGCTTACGCCCATGATACCTTTTATTCTAACACTGAAATCCTGATCCGTCATCAGCCTTTACAGGAATCTGTTTTATCAGAAATATTTAAAAATACATCACAAAATATAAGTTCTTCTTTACAAAGCCTTATCAGTATGCTATAACAAAACTTGTCAAAACTAATATTTCATATTAGCAGAGTAGAACTCTGTGCGTTAAGTGCCATGTGAACAGGGAGTTGTCACACGGACGAAAAACAAAGGCGCTGCTTTTGTTTGCGGTACAGAATTCGCATCCCGCTGCTGCATAAAGGTATTTATGTCTCCTCTATGTGGTTTTAGGAAACTGCTAAGGAAGGAGGCTTTTTTTATGAAAAAATTAAAGGAACTGTATCAACAATCACTTCAGGAACTGTGCCACACAAAGACGGTCGTGCTCTGCGGACTCTTAGCTGCACTCGCCATCGTCTTAAGTATGGTCGCAAGCATCCAGCTCGGTCCTTACATCAAGATCGGCTTTTCCGGGCTGCCAAACCGCATCGTTGAATTTTTATTCGGTCCGGCGGTCGGATGCCTGTTCGGCGGTGCGCTCGATCTTTTAAAGTATGTCTTAAAGCCGGATGGTCCATTTTTCTTTGGATTCACCTTTAATGCCATGCTTTCCGGTCTGATTTACGGCACCCTGCTCTACCGCCGTCCGGTCTCAATCAAGCGTATCGTGATCGCCGAGTTTTTTGTAAAGCTGGTCATCAACTGCGGTCTGAATACGCTCTGGATCTCCATGCTTTACGGAAAAGGCTTTATTGCACTGCTTGGTCCGCGTGTCATCAAAAACGTGATCATGCTGCCAATTGACAGCTTTATCCTGTTCTTTGCACTGACTTATGCGAAAAAGATTGCGGCGCAGTTTGGATTTTTCACAGTAAAATCAGGTGCGAAGGAACGTGCCTGATGGGTAAAATCTGATAGTGGATTCTTTTTAGAATTGCAAGTCAAAGTTCAGAATCATAGATTGTATCCTGCGCAGGCATAGCTATAATCGTAAACAAAATGCAGAGATGTGTATCCGTAAATGAATATACATCTCTGCATTATTTTTTTCTTTATTGAAACTGCTTAAACGCCTCTCTCTGGCAGTAATCATATCAGAAAGCCGATGTAATTGTAATGATTACATTTAATATTTCTCGCCATAATGCCATTTCATTGATTTTTGATCCATAAGCAGTACGATCAGCGTTCCACCCTGCACAATGGCATTCTGCCCCGACAAAAATCTCATTTTCACACTACCACATTTTTCGAAGTCCTTTCGGATAGTGGTTTTTCATGATTCCACCCGCCAGTTTTCCCCAGCCGGTGCTAAATCCGTCTGCCATGATCAGATACCATCCCTTTTCTCCCTCATAAGAAAAAGTTCCGCCATTTAAATAACCACGGATCACCTCTCCGTCCGAAGCCAGATCTGCCGTATAGCGTACCTGTTCTTTTTTTAGTGCCAGTGCAAGCGCATGTGACGGCTCCATGCGGTTCTTTTTTACCGTTCCAAGATGCAGTCCCGGTCGCAGGACTTTAAGACCTTTTACAGAAGGCATACCTTTCGGTGCAAGGTAAAGCTGATCTCCAAATTTCACATATGTACCATTTTTCTCCAGTCCGGCTAATGTCTGTGGATCTAATGTATCTTTCGCAAAATCCAGAAATTCCACGATTCCTTTGCCCGGTACTTTCAGATCTTTTGCAGGGATTCCTTTTTCTTCCCCATTCCGGCAATAACCCTGTCTTAGTGTTCCCTCTTTTTCAAGGACAGCCAGATAGTGGCCCTCTCCTTTCAGATGCTGTGGCCAGAGACGGATCGTCTGTGCAATCTCAGGCAATACCTGTCCCATTTTTTCCCCGAAATAAGCCCATTCCGGTACTCCTGCCGACATACCCTCTGCCTTTTTCACTTCCACAATATGAAACTCCGGGTGACGCAGCAAAAAGCGTGTCATACTGCCCTCATTCTCCGCAGGCGCAAAGGTACAGGTCGAATACACGATCCTGCCGCCCGGTGCAAGCATTGAAGCCGCACAGTCTAAAATTCCATCCTGCCTTTCGGCACAAAGGCGGACATTCTCAGGGTTCCACTCTTCACATGCCGCCTCATTTTTGCGGAACATGCCTTCCCCGGAACACGGCGCATCCACCAGAATACGGGTAAAATAATCCTCGAACACCTCCGCTAAACGCTGCGGCGACTCGTTCGTGACCATTGCATTTGCAATCCCCATCCGCTCCACGTTCTCCGATAAAATCTTCGCGCGTGCCGGATGGATTTCATTGCAGATGAGAAGTCCCTGCTCCTTCCACTTCCCGGATGTGTACATTTCATGCATTCTTGCCGCGATCTGTGTGCTTTTTCCGCCAGGAGCCGCGCACAAATCTAAGATCCGTTCCTGACAGTCTGCCGCTTCTTTTTGCACCACATCATAATCTTCCATCAGATAGGAAACCGGCGCCATGGCACTCGGCTCCTGGATATAATACACGCCCGCCTCATGAAGCGGATGCCTACCCGGAGTGTCATCTTTTTCATAGTAAAATCCATCTTTCGCCCAAGCTACCGGCTGCAGGGAAAAAGGTACTTTTTCCTTCATCTGCGCAGTATCTCCCTTGATACTGTTTAACCGTAATGCCTGATATTTATCCTTGTCATAACTTTCTAAAAATGCCGGATATTCATTTCCGAGCATTGATTCCATTCTGTTTAAAAACGCTTGTGGAAGCATTTTAATCCTCCTTGTTTTGCGGAGCAAAATGCGACTGCCCATGCAGGAGCAGAGGATTTCCCTCCTTGTTTTGCTTTTCCGTTTCTTTCTGCTGTAAATAAAAAACCGCCTTTTGTGCTTCTATTTCTTCACGCAGTTCTTCTTCCGTAGGCAGATATAATTTATATTTGCTGGCAAATAGCTGTTCATTTCCATGCAATATAGAATACCTTGCAATATCCTCATCTGTTTCCGAACACAAAACAATGCCTAACGTAGGGTTGTCATCCGGTGACTTTTTTAATTCATCATACATGCGAATGTACATATCCATCTGCCCTACATCCTGATGGGTAATTCTGGTTGTTTTCAGATCAATCAATACAAAACATTTTAAAATATAATTATAGAACACCAAATCTATAAAATAATCCTGTTTCTCAGTGTGAATATGCTGTTGTCTTGCAACAAACGCATAGCCTTTTCCCATTTCCATAAGAAATTTCTGCAAATTTGAGATAATGCTCGATTCTAATTTTGTCTCATTAAAAGAAGCGTCCAATGTCAATCCTAAGAATTCTACCACAACTGGATTTTTTATAAATTCTAACTTGTCCTGCTGATACTCAAACGTCTTTTCCTGCATCTCATGCTCTACAGCATCTTTATCTTTCGACTGCAGTAATCTGTAATAATATTGTGTATCTATATTCCGCTGTAAAGTACGCACACTCCAGGTTTGCTCATATGCTTCTTTTTCATACCAATCACGCGCTGTCTTATCATGCACCTGTAATAAAGTTCTATAATGAGACCATGAAAGTCTAATATTAGATTGTCGACACAGTGTGTCGACAATCTCTGGAAAAGCTTTATAAAATCGTACACAATGATAAAGATTACTTCTGTCATAACCTTTTCCATATTTATCTGTAAGTTCTTTTGACAATTTTTTGATAATCTCTACCCCATACTCTGCACGATCTTCACCCGCCAGTTCTTCCTCTGCGATCCGATACCCGATCAGCCAGTTTCTCTGTGACAAAATTGTATTAACCGCACGATAGGCTTCTTTCTGTGAAACTTCTATGATATTTTGAACATCATTTAAAATATTTTCCGTTTTTTGAAATTTGTTCATAATATCATTATTTTCAATTTTCAATGCATCATTCATCTGCCAGTCTCCTTTCCGGGAGATAATATCTGCCTTATTTTTCTGTATAGACCTGACCTGTACTAGATCTGGTTGTATATTTGTTCTTAATCTTTCAATACCCGTTTATTGTACCATATCCCCACCGTATTTACACCAGTTTTCTCCCCTCTCATAATCTAATCGTAAAATCAGTACATTCCCAGATGCACGCAAAAAGCTGGCATTCTCATCTATAGAACACCAGCCTTTTATTCTCATTTACCATTCTTTCCAGACTTTCAACATCCGGTTATATGCTTCATCCAATACCTTCCTTGGTGATGCCAGATTCAGCCTTATACATCCTCTTCCATCTTCCCCAAATACACTTCCCATATAAACTGACACATTTGCTTTTTTCAAAAACCACTCTTCTAATTTCTGCTCGGTTAGTCCGGTTTTCTGATAATCTATCCAGAGCAGATATGTTCCTTCTCTCGGATAAACATGAAATTCTGGAAAATGTTTTGCGAAAAAATCTCTTGTAAACACTTCATTCGCATCTATATATTTTTTGACAGCCTCATACCAGTCATCACATTCTGTATATGCCTTTTCTACCGCAGTTACTGCAAAAATTGTCGGATTATGCATCCCAATACGATCAATAGTAACCTCTATCTCTTTTCTTAATTTTTCGTTTGGAATTATCATATAGGAAACAATAACTCCAGGAATGTTAAATGTCTTTGTCGGCGAACTTGCTAAAATCAGTCTGTCATTCATCTCTTCTGTAACATCCAACGCTGTCTGATGTCTCACTCCCGCTTTCATCAGATCACCATGAATCTCATCCGTAAATAAAATCAGATCGTGTTCTCTACAGAAGTCTGCAACTTGCACCAATTCTTCTTTCGTCCATGCCCGTCCTGTTGGATTATGCGGATTGCACAAGATCATCATTTTAGTATGTTCATCCACCATTGACTCCATTTGCGCAAAATCCATTTCATAGTGTTCCCCATTTTTTTTAAGCGGACTGGACAGCATTTTTCTGTTATTTTTTAAAATTGAATTCTGCAATGGACCATATGCAGGTGTATGCATAATAATACCGTCACCTTTTTCTGTATATGTTTCCACACATATACTGGATGCAATATTGATTCTTGGACAAAAAACGATCCATTCTCTAGGGATATCCATATTGTATTGTTTTTTATACCATCTTTGAATACTGAGAAAAAATTTATCACTTAAATCGGTATATCCCAAAACACCCATATCCAAAATTTTATGCAGACTATCTCTGATTTCAACAGGTGCCCGAAAATCCATATCAGCAACACCCAAATGAATCATATCTCTTGTCCCATATTTTTTATCCATGGTATCCCATCTGCCACAATTTGTATTTCTACGATTCACTATATCATCAAAATCATACTGTGTTTCCATATACAATCTCCTCGTCATATTGGTTATACTGTTTCATTTTCCTTCTGAAGTGCCAGATACTCATCATAATACTCATCCCCAGGTTTTATCTTTGCAATACCAAAGCCTGTAAATCCCCATATAATCGCAAATATAACACCTGTGTAACAAATAACAGCCCAAGGAAGATAGGATAATGTAGGCACTCCAAGTGTTGTTGCCATATAAACACCTGCTGCTGTCCACGGAACAATCGGTTCTACAACTGTTGCAGAATCTTCCAGAGTTCTTGATAAATTCTTAGGCTGTAATCCCTTTTTGATATAGGTTTTTGCAAACATTTCTCCCGGTATTAAAATGGATAACTGACCGTTACTCGTCACAAAAACAGCCGTAATACATGAAACAATCGTTGCAACAATCAATCCTCCAGTCGTTTTTACTGTTTTCATCAACTTGTTTAAAACAATATCTAATGATCCCGTTACTGCCAGCGTTCCTGCAAATCCATACGCACAGAATGCAATCAAAACCGTGTTTAACATGGAAAGCATACCACCACGCTCTAAAAGTCTTGGAATATCTGGTATCAATGCTGCTGCATCAAACCCTGTCTTTGTTACCATGTCAAGACTGAATCCACTGATTGCTGCCGTAAAACACTGCTGTAAGGAAAATCCTTGAAAAACAGTCGCATTAAAAAACGCAACAACGCTTGATATCAACATGACCGGGATCGTCGGTTTCTTTCGAATTGAACCATATAAAACAATGAGTGGCGGTAATATTACAAGCGGATTAAACCGAAACAGGCTCTCTAATGTTGTCAATATTGTTTCTACTTTTTCCGGTGTTGCCACAGTACCTCCACCTGCTGCTGAAAAACCGGCTATTGTATATACAATAATACAAATGATACATCCCGGAATTGTCGTATAAAACATATGCCCTATATGATCATACAATTTCGAACCTGCTGCAATCGGTGCAAGATTCGTTGTATCTGACAACGGAGACATTTTATCTCCGAAATATGCTCCTGATACCACTGCACCTGCTACCATCGGAAGTGGAGCCCCCATACCTGCTGCTACTCCCATCAAAGCTACTCCTATCGTTCCGGCTGAACCCCACGATGTGCCTGTACAAACTGATACAACCGCTGTAACAAGAAATGATGTAACCGCTATGTACCGGGGACTTATAATTTTAAGTCCATAATATACCATCATCGGGATTATTCCACCAATCATCCACGAACCAATCAAAAAACCAACAATGATTAAAATAAATATTGCCGGCATTGTTTTTGAAAGTTTACCAACAATAGAATCCATGATATCATCCCATGTATATCCCAACGCGATAGCAATGACTGCCGCCACTGCCGCCGAAACCAGCATCAGTACCTCTGGACTCAGTCCCATAACTGCATAACCAACTCCGAGCAGTAAAATCATCGCTAAAATAGGAAGTACTGCCAGAAAAAATGTTGGTTTTTTCTTTTCTCTCACTTTTTGATTACCCATAGATAAATCCTCCTCATGGCTGGATACATTTTTTCCAGCTAATCTTCATTTGTTTTTCTCTATTTCACCACCGCAATTACTTCTACTTCACATAATACATTTTTCGGAAGTGTTTTTACTGCTACACAAGATCTTGCCGGTTTGTCTGTGAAATATTTTGCATATACCTCATTAAAAGCAGCAAAATCATTCATGTCATTCAAGAAACATGTTGTTTTTAAAACCGAACGATAGTCCGTTCCGGCCTCTTTTAAAATAGCCCCAATATTTTCCATAACCTGTTCTGCCTGAGGAACAATACCTCCAGAAACAATTTCCCCATTTTCCGGATTTACAGGAATTTGTCCTGAACTGAACAAAAGTTTATCGTATTGTACAGCCTGTGAATAACATCCAATTGCCTCCGGAGCATTTTTTGTAAAAATTTGTTTTATCATTTCATCCATCTCCTTTATTTTTTGATAATTTGATTATAGCAATAAAATATATTTTAGTCAATAGAATTTTATTCATTTAATAAACTTTTATTCATTTTTTTCTTGCACATTATTTCTTTTTTACTTATAATGATTAAGGTAGTATCAAACTTTACTTTATGATAAAATATATTTTAGTTCATGCATGATTGTATGAACCAGTAAACACAAATGATATGAACTATGAAGAAAGAGGTATTTATTATGGATAATCCTTTTTTAAAACTTACTGTAACAGACCGACAAATTCTTAACTCTTATGCACTCATGTTAAACGGACTTGGTGCATACCTTGGTGACGGATACGAATTAGTACTTCACAGCTTAGAAAGTCTTGATCACTCTGTCATAAAAATCATCAACGGACATTTTACTGGAAGGAAAGAAGGCTCTCCCATTACCGATCTCGCTTTAAAAATGTTAGGGGAGCTTGAACAGGATCCTTCACGTACTGTTTCTCCTTATTTCAATAAAAGCAGTTCTGATTCAATGCTTCGCTCTTGTACAATTCCTATTACAGGCGAACACGGCCGGATTATCGGTTTACTTTGCATAAATTTTCATATGGAAATGCCACTCTCCGAATTTCTGCAAGGAATGCTTCCTTCACAGGACTCCTCTTCTGTAACACAGGCTTCCTCTGAAACTTTTTCAGACAATATTGATGACCTGATACTTTTTTCACTTACAGAAACCAAAGAATCCGTATACAATGATCCCGGCATTTCTTCTTCCAATAAAAATAAAGAAATTATTTTCCGTCTGTATCAACAAGGCATATTTAATCTTAAAGATGCTGTGATCAAAGTTGCCAACCAGTTAAATATTTCAAAAAATACTGTCTATATGCACATTCGAAATTTCAAAGTTTCATCTCCATCCAATTAGAAAGAATCCCAATCGGATTTTTCTGATTGTTCATACTATAATCTGCTTCTTCACAAAAGAATCGCATAAGTTCTTCTTGTCCAGCACAATAGTTTCACAAAACAAATGCCAAAATCCTGCATAAATACAGGATTTTGGCATTTTGGTCCGTTATTTTAAATCCACTTCATCAGTCACAAATCGCTATATGGTATTTCACCTTGCGGAAAATCTTCCACACAAGAATTATCGGCATAGCCAAAACAAGATAAGCCGTGGACAAAAGTCCTGCGGCACCACCAACGATCATCATAATCCAAATAAGAATCTGCATTTTTTCTACCTCTCATAAAATAATATTTTTATTTTTTATTTCATGAGAGCTAAAATGCCATTCTTTTTTCCGTCCGCCCTCCTCACAAACTTCACTAAGAGCAGTCCACGCGGCACGATCTCATCAGCCCTGCGGTACCAGATGCTCCAAAACTGCAAAATCAGCGCTGGGAGTATGACAAGCAGAATCCTTATTGTAACGCCTGCCATTCTGCGCCAGTTTACGGATGCAAACTCTTTTGCCCTCCCACTCTCTAATGTTTCGCTGCGTCCTCTGGCTGTCTCTAACAGTGCATCATACGTTTTTGCCAGCCGCTCGCCTGAGAGCATTGTCTGACCGGATGCCTTTTCTGTAGATTTCATTCGTAAAACATCCGACTGACTGCCAGCACAGGTCGTAAGCAGGATCATCCATGCGAATAATAATGGAAATATTCTTTTATAGTAAGTTGGTAAATTTACCAATTTCCTTCGCTTTTTTGTAGATCTCATCACAGTTCATCTCCAGATAGATTTCTAATCCTGCTACTTCCTTATCGGAAAATCCATGATTCTTTGTGATTTTTCCCGGCGGAAGCATGCCCTCTGCAATATCACTTCCACGTTCAAATCGAACCGAAACTCTTTTTTTCCCATCAATTTTTAAAAAGCCGGACTGTGTAAATTTTACTTCTTCCTGTTTATTCATGAAAATCCGCCTTTCTGACTGCTTCTGCCACCTCATCCGGAATGTGCTCTGCCATATGCACCTTCTTTTCCGGTTCACGTTTTGCCTGATATGTTTCTAACATTTCCCCACGTTTGCGTGTGATCTCTTTTTCTAACTCCCTCGCCGAGATCAGTCCGCATCCGGCTCCCCGGATAATGATCTGCTCTAATCCATCCGATGTTGCAACCGTTACACGGTACTTTCTGCCATTTTCATATGCAAACTTCTCAATGTACTGATCCGCAGTCTCTGCCTCCCGCGTGTAAACCACATGAATATTATGGTAATCATACATTTCCGTCTTGTGTCCCTGTACGCGGTATGCATCAAACACCACGATCAGTTCACATCCACGCATTCCCTGATAATCACATAAAATATCGAGAAGCCTTCCACGCGCTCCATCCACATTGTCACGGGCAAGCTCGTTTAACTCATCCCATGCAAATATCACATTGTAACCGTCCACGAGCAGATATTCTTTGTCCGACAATGGCGGTGTGTAAGTCCGTGTTACCGGCGATATATTCGTGCTGCTTCCGCCTGACCGTTTCCAGACATTGCGCCCCGGAGCAGATTTTTCCCGTTTATTAGCATTGTATGTCTGATTTAAAATTCTGTCAATCTCATCTGTGCCGATCCACGCTTCTTCCCTGCTCTGCTGCTGCATATAGATCTGTTTGGGCTGCCATTCATCCGCTTGTTTTGTCGGTTTTAATACGCTTTCCAAATGCATATAATCCATGACCTGATCCCACGGGACCACAAATCCTGCGCCATGCGCACAGAATACGGAGCCGGTTGGATTTGCCAGATCACGTTCCGAATCATAACCGATAATTTCTACAACCTCCTCCGTATTATGGCAGGGCAGATAACCGTGAAGTGTACAGGTAAGGCTTCCATGTCCCTTGGTGTATGCCGTCACATCTTTTGCATAGTCACGCATCGATGCAACCGGAACAATTCCTGTCAACACTGCCATCTCCCCGTTTCTGTCCGGAGCATCAAATTTACCGGACATTCCCTCAATGTCGTTCATGGCACGTCCAATACATTCATTCGGTATCTCCAGCCGGAAATCATACCACGGCTCTAACAGCACGGACTGTGCCTGCTTTAATCCCTGTCGGAACGCACGGTAAGTCGCCTGCCTGAAATCGCCGCCTTCCGTATGTTTTATATGTGCACGTCCGGCGACCAATGTGACTTTCATATCTGTGACCGGCGATCCTGTCAACACACCGACATGCTCCTTTTCTTCCAGATGTGTAAGCACCAGTCTCTGCCAGTTTCTTGAGAGCATATCCTCACTGACATCCGCCGCAAAGGTAAGTCCGCTTCCGGTCTCTCCCGGCTCTAATAAAAGATGCACCTCCGCGTAATGGCGCAGCGGTTCAAAATGTCCCACTCCCTCCACGGTATCTGCGATCGTCTCGCGGTAGAGAATCTTTCCGGTGCCAAATTCCACCTCCGCACCAAATCGATCTGAGATCAGTGCTTTCAAAATCTCAATCTGCACCTCCCCCATAATCTGTATCTTGATCTCCTGCAGTTCTTCATTCCAGACAATATGAAGTTCCGGTTCTTCTTCCTCTAACATCGCAAGTTTCGGCATCATCGCCTGTGGCTGCACACCGTCAGGCAAAATCAGTTCATAGGTCAGCACCGGCTCTAAGATCGGCAGTTCGGACTCCTCCTGGCTTCCCAATCCCTCACCCGGATAGGTGTAGGATAATCCGGTCACGGCACAGATGGTTCCCGCTTCCACCTCATCTTTTGTCTCATATTTTTCACCGGAATAGATACGGATCTGGTTTATCTTTTCCTCCCAGATATCCTCCGGCTTATTCTGTTTATGTCCTGTCAGCAGATTTCTAGCCTTGAGCACACCGCCTGTAACTTTTAAGTGTGTGAGACGGCTGCCCTGCGCATCGCGTGTGATCTTAAATACGGTTGCACCAAACTTTTCCTGATACTCCGGCATTTTCGTATATTCAGAAAGTGCAAAAAGCAGCTCCTCGATCCCTTCCATTTTCAGTGCAGAACCGAAGAAACATGGAAACAATTCCCTTTTCTGTATCATTTGACGGATATCTTCTTCCCCGATACTGCCGCCTTCTAAATATGTTTCTAAGACTTTTTCATTGCAGACAGCCACGTTCTCATAAAAATCCTCATCCAGATATGTTCCATCTGTATTTTTTGAAAAATCCACACAGGCACTGCCCAATGTATCTTTGATCTGTGCCAATAATTTGTCGTGGTCTGTTCCCTGCTGATCCATTTTGTTGACAAAAATAAATGCCGGGATATTGTAACGCGCTAAAAGCCGCCACAATGTCCTCGTATGTCCCTGCACACCGTCTGCCCCGCTTATGATCAGCACAGCATAGTCAAGCACCTGCAAGGTACGCTCCATTTCCGCAGAAAAATCCACATGTCCCGGTGTATCTAACAGTGTAAATTCACATCCTCCATACGAAAAAACAGCCTGTTTGGAGAAAATTGTGATTCCACGGTTTCTCTCCATTTCATTGGTATCTAAAAATGCATCTTTATTGTCCACACGTCCGGCTTTCCGGATGCTGCCGCTTTTATATAATAACGCTTCCGACAATGTTGTCTTTCCTGCATCAACATGCGCTAACATTGCAATATTTATATGAGTCTGTGTCATAAAACAATCCCTCTTGCTTTCTTTCACCTGCACTCATGATAACACAAAATTTGCATTAATGCCTTGCTTTTTTCTCTTCTCCCGGTATTGTTTTATGACACAAAAATAACTCAACGGATATCTCTCCCTCAAAGCCTTCCTCCATTGCTTCTAACTGACATACCCTGTTTTTGTATCCCATCGGTCCAATCTGCGTGTCCGGACGCATCGCGAAAAATAATGCCGTAGAATGATGCTTTGGTGCGCGTTTCAGATATTCCGTCGTATAAAACTGCATCTGATAATCCCTGTCGCACTCGTATTCGATCATGGGCAGGACACAGCCTTTGGGACATATCTGCGGCAGAAGTTCCATAAATTCCCGTTTCATCTGTGCAATCTGTTCTTTGCTGAAATGTTCCAGATATCGTTTATCTTCAAAACGTGTCTCTGCCTCTTTCCAGACATCATGGAAACGGATGCCATGAATATAAACACTGCTTTCTGCCTCTCCGGTCAGATGGAGCACTTTGGATTTTGCATATTCCCCGGTCTTTAAGCGGAATCTTTTTTGTACCAGAACAGAACGGTGCTGTTCCGACAGCGTAACAGTAACATCCTCATTTCCCATATTCCAAAATGCTTCTTCGGATAATTCCTGCCCGTCTTTTCCCGTCAATTCATAGCAGGTGATAAACAGCCTGTCAAGCTCCACCTGTTCTAACTCCCCTAACTCCGCTCCCTGTCCAAGCATATATAAAAACTGTATCTGTTCCTCTATATTATATCGCTCGCCAAGACAGGTGCCTGTTGCTGAAGCGGCCTCAAAACAGCAGCCACCGCTTACAATTTTTTCGATCCACACCTGGTCTGCTTCTTCCAGATTCTGCTTTAACTCTGCCCGGTTTGTCTTCGCTTCTTTGTATGTTCTGTTTCTGTGTTCATATTCCTGTTCCGACATGGCTGAAATTTCCCACAGATAAAATGTATCCTCTTTTTGGGCAATCATGGGAAGCACTGTATAATGTTCTCCCTCGCCATATGACAGATTCAGTATTTTTTGTTTCGTTACAGTTGGAAAAAGGGTTCTTAAATTTTGTGTATTCATAATATCTCCGTTCCTCCTAAATATGAAAAATATCGATCAGAAATACCATCGCCAATCCATAATAAGTGATTACTGCAACCAGATCATTCACCGTCGTGATCAGCGGACCGGATGCAACTGCCGGATCAATATGGATCTTGTGGAAGAACATCGGGATGATCGTACCTACAAAACCAGAGATTACCATCGCAACGACCAGAGAAATCCCAACGCACCCGGAAATCAGGAATGCTGACATCCAGGCATATTTTTTGAACAGGTGGATGTAAATGCCAAGAAATACAAGTGCCATGACGCCAAGGCTCGCTCCATTCAAAAAGCCGATCTTCATTTCTTTTCCAAGAAGAGCCAGTTTTTTTCTGGTATCTAAATCCTCATCCACAAGTACACGGATCGTTACTGCAAGCGACTGCGTACCAACATTTCCTGCCATATCAAGCACCAGCGACTGAAAGCAGATCACGATCGGCAGAACTGCAACCACAGATTCAAATATTCCGACAACAGAGGACACTGCCATCCCAAGAAACAACAGTATGATCAGCCATGGCAGTCTCTTTTTCATACTCACGATCGTCGGTTCCTTTAAATCCTCCTCGGAGGTCAGACCTGCAAGTTTTGCATAGTCATCTCCCATCGCATCATCTACTAACTCCACGATATCTGTTGCAGTCAGAATACCGGCTATCTTTCCATCCTGTGTCAGTACCGGGATGGAATCCTCCTCATAATCTGCAATCTTTTCCACACATTCACTGATATTTTCATGTTCATACACATACGGATAGGAACTGCTGACGATCTCCTGCAGAGGTGTATTTTCTCTCGCGATGATCAGGTCTTTCAGATCGATCGCACCGGCAAATTTTTCCTCTGTATCGGTAACATAAATCGTTGAAATATTATCATGTTCCCCCGCCTGGCGGACCAGTTCGCTCATCGCTTCCCGGATGGACAGCTCCTCTGAAATACAGACAAAGTTGTTCGTCATGCAGCTTCCAATCTCATCCTCCTCATAGGAGAGCAGTTTCTGCACATCTTTCTGTGCGTCCGCATCCAGATGGCTCACGATCTCATTTTTCTTTGACTCGGACAAATCATCTAACACGTCAAGTGCATCATCTGCATCCATGTAGGAAATTACTTTTGCTGCCTGCTCTAAAGACAGTTCCTCCAAGTACATTTCCGCATCATCAAAATAGGAAAATATCTCTGCGATCCTTTCAGAGCCGAGCACACGGTAGAGATGCTTCCGCTCAGTCTCCGTCAGAAATGTGATTGCCTCCGCGATATCTTTCTCATGATAATCTGACAGCAGATTCCGTAATTTCTGCTCATCTTTTGTAACACGGATGATCTTTATCAGTTCTTTTACATAGTCTTTTTTCGGGATTAATACTTTTCTCATTGTGACCTCCTTTTCGCCTGAAATGGGCATAAAAATACATCGCTTCATTGTGATTGCAAGGATCCTCTGATGCGATGTATAAAAAGGTGCACAACAATATAGAATATGGCGGTCAGACTTTCACAGACAGCCACATTCTTTTTTTACATCTTCGTACATCGCATATTTTACTTCGTCCTACGCTATCGCAACTGTCCATGAAAATTCACCTCCATTAAAATTTGAATTTTGATATGTCTGAAAATGACGTGGTCATTGTAGCAGAAATGAATGAGAAACGCAACCCCTGTTCTTTATAGATATTTCCCCGTAACACTCTCCTCATTCGCTGCAATCTGCTCCGGTGTCCCGCAGGCGACCACTCTGCCGCCCTCCTCTCCGCCGCCGGGGCCCATATCAATGATATAATCTGCATTTCGGATCACATCCAGATCATGTTCAATGACGAGCACAGTCGCCCCGTTATCGACCAGCGCCTGAAATACGCCAAGTAACGTCTGTACATCCAACGGATGCAGTCCGATGGTCGGCTCATCAAACACAAAGACAGAATCCGACTGTCCTTTTCCCATTTCACTGGCAAGTTTCAGTCTCTGTGCCTCGCCGCCGGAAAGACTCGGTGTTTCCTCCCCCAGCGTCAGATATCCAAGTCCTAAATTTTTCAGGACACCAAGCCTCTGGTGCACCAGTTTCAGATCCTTGACTGCCTGCAGCGCCGTATTGACATCCATCTCCATCAGTTCCGGCAGGGAATACCTGTTTCCCTGTTTATTTTCATAGCTGATCTGCCATGCCTCTTTCGCGTACCGGGAACCGCCACATTCCGGGCATGGGATGTCCACATCCGGTAAAAACTGTACATCCAGACTGATCTGCCCGGTTCCGTCGCAGACCGGGCAGCGCAGCTTTCCAGTATTGTAGGAAAAATCCCCCGCTTTGTATTTCCGGTCTTTCGCATCCGCTGTTTTTGCATAGATTTTGCGGAGTTCATCATGTATGTTTGCATAAGTTGCCACCGTTGAACGGACATTGATACCGATCGGTGAGGCATCGATCAGTTTCACATGGGCAATTCCTTCCGCCGAAATACTCTTCACATGTTTCGGCAGATGTTCCCCGCAAAAAGAGGCTTCCAGTCCCGGAATCAGACTCTCTAAAACCATCGTGGTCTTCCCCGAACCGGAAACACCGGTCACCACGGTAAGTCTGCCCTTTGGGATATCCACTTCCAATGGCTTTACCGTGTGAATGTTATCCGTAGACAGATGCAATTTTCCAAGTGTAAAAACTTCCTCTTTCCCTGCCTGTGTGCGGACATGCATATCTGCCGTTTTCGCCAGAAATGGACCGATCATGGATTTTTTATTGGAAATAATCTGCGGAATGCTGCCCTCCGCGATCACATATCCGCCTCCCACACCGGCTTCAGGTCCCATCTCGATCAGCCAGTCTGCCTCCGATAATATCTGCGTATCGTGGTCTACCAGAAGAACGGAATTGCCGTCCGCGACCAGATCATGCATCACGGCATTAAGCCCTTTGATATTCGACGGGTGCAGACCGATCGAAGGCTCATCTAACACATACAAAACGCCTGTCGTGCGGTTTCGTACCGCTCTGGCAAGCTGCATCCGCTGCCTCTCTCCGGTCGACAATGTTGAGGCCGTCCGGTCAAGCGACAGATAAGAAAGTCCCAGATCCATCAGCCTTTTCGCAACGGCCTGAAACGATTCACAGATGGATTCTGCCATGGGACGCATTTCTTCCGGCAGGGAATCCGGCACTCCTGCCACCCAGTCCACCAGTTCTTTTAAGGTCATTTTGCAGGCTTCATCCAGACTTATCCCACGGAGCCTTGGTGCTCTCGCAGCTTCAGAAAGCCTGCTGCCGCCACATTCCGGACAGATATCTTCCTTTAAAAATTTTTCCACGCGCTTCATGCCCTTCTCATCTTTTACTTTTGCAAGCGCATTTTCCACGGTGTAAACGGCATTATAATAGGTAAAATCCAGTTCACCCGCCTGGTTGGATTTTTTTGCCTTATAAAAAATATGTTTTTTCTCAGCCGGGCCGTGATAGACGATCTCTTTCTCCTCGTCTGTCAGTTCCCGGAATGGGACATCCGTGCGCACGCCCATCTCACGGCAGACATCTGTCATCAGTGACCACATCAGACTGTTCCACGGTGCGACCGCTCCCTCATCAATGCTGATCGAATCGTCCGGCACCAGCGAATCAAAATCCACTGTCCGCACACTTCCCGTACCGCCGCATCTTTGACACGCCCCCTGTGAATTAAAGGCAAGTTCTTCCGCACTCGGTGCATGTACTTTTTCCCCGCACATCGGACATAAGATTTCCTGCTCTGCCGCTACTTTTAACGTAGGCTCTATGTAATGTCCATTCGGACAGCGGTGGGATGCCAGTCTCGAATACATCAGCCTTAAGCTGTTCAAAAGTTCGGTTCCGGTTCCAAACGTACTGCGGATCCCCGGTATTCCCGGACGCTGATGGAGTGCTAAAGCTGCCGGGACATATAACACCTCGTCCACCTGTGCTTTTGCCGCTCCTGTCATACGCCTTCTTGTATAAGTAGAAAGTGACTCCAGATATCGTCTGGAACCCTCTGCATACAAAACACCAAGTGCCAGCGAAGATTTGCCCGAACCTGACACACCTGCGACCCCCACGATCTGATGCAGGGGGACATCCACATTTACATTTTTCAGGTTGTGGACTCTCGCCCCTTTTACCCTGATATATTTTGGTTCATTATGGTTGGTTTCCATGATGGTACTCCTTATTTATTCGTCTTATCCTGCTCACAGAATAAAGAGTCGCTTGCGACTCTTTCGCGCCCGAGCGGTGCTGTTTACAGCAAACTCTTCTCCGCGAAGATCGCATCCCGCCCGTAGGGCTTTTTGAGTCATAGGATGTAATTTCCTATGAAGATTCGGGTGTCAAAAGGTGGATTTTAATTTGGTGGCTGGCAAATTGCACAAAGCAGAGACTGTTTTTGTGACTTGGAGAGAAAATTAGAAAATCTTAGTTTGCCTGTCGATGCGCAGTGTTTTGCTGCCATGGACGGCAGCAAAAGTCTTAATGTCCCATGGATGGGACATTTAAGACGCACACGTCACTTTGAGAGAATTTAACACAGGCAGACTTAGATTTTCTTATTTTCGGACAACGGAACAAAACAGCCCCGGCTTTGTACAATTTGACAATCAAAAATTTGGAAGCCACCTTTTGACACCCGAATCCTATGAATCAAAAAACTTTCCTGACACAGTATAACATAAAATAATGGATTGCACTCCCCTCTATCCCCATAAAAAAGACAGGCATCTTAGAAATTCCTCTAAAAGAACCTGTCTTTCTTATGATTTTATCGTTTTTCAGTTCAACTTTTACCTGCCATTCAGCTTCCAGTCCGCCGAAGCTGTCTGCAGCTCCACCAGTCTTGCATAAAGTCCGTTCTTTTTCATCAGCTCAGCATGTGTTCCGCTCTCTGCGACAACACCGCCGTCAAGGACAACGATCTTGTCTGCATTTTCAACGGTTCTCATTCTGTGTGCAATGACAAGGACTGTCTTTCCTTTTATCAGCTTAGAAATCGCTTCCTGGATCTCTGTCTCATTGTCCACATCAAGGGACGCTGTCGCTTCGTCTAACAGAATAACCGGCGCATCTTTTAAAAGTGCACGGGCAATGGAAAGACGCTGGCACTCGCCACCGGAAAGTGTGGAGCCGTTTTCTCCGATCACGGTCTGATAGCCGTCCGGCAGTTTTTCAATAAACGTATGACAGCGCGCCGCCTTTGCAGCAGCGATCACCTCTTCATCGGTCGCATCTTTGCGCCCTATACGGATATTTTCCATAATGGTATTGTTGAAAAGAACTACGTTCTGGAATACCACGGAAAAATCTCTCATCATGGCAACTGAATCGATCGGTGCAATATCCGTGCCACCAAGTGTGATTTTTCCACCGTTCACATCGTAAAAACCAGCCGCTAAATTTGCCACCGTACTCTTTCCCCCGCCGGACGGTCCGACAAGGGCTGTTACCTGTCCCTGTTTTGCAGTGAAAGAAACATCCCGCAACACCGGTTTGCCAGGTTCGTAGGCAAAACTTACATGGTCGAATGTAATATCATAGCCGTCTGTCTGATACTCTTTCTTCTTATTTTCCTCTTTATAATCCTGGATTTCTTTCAGGCGCTTTACCTGAAGATCCACGGAAAACAGCTCTGCCATATTTGCCATTGCCCCGGAAAGTGGATCATATAGTCTTGAAGCTGCGATCAGGAATAAAATGTAGGAAAACAGTGTGGTCTGATGGTTGATCATCAAAGTATTTCCGACAACAATGACCGTCGCAAGTCCAAGCCGCAAAAACATCTGCCCTGTAGTCACAAGGCTTGCCGTTACCATCTCCGAAGAGATCTGTGCCTTTTCCGCGGCATCCATTTTTTCATCCAGCTTTTTCAGATATACCGTTTCCTGATTGCACGCCTTAATGTCCTGCACCGTCTCTAAGCATTCCTGTATTCCATCTGCCAGTGCAAGTTTTGCATCGATATGTTTCTGCCCCTGCTTTGTCTGCAGCTTTCTGGAAAAAAGAACGATTGCAAACGCCACCGGCGCTACCCCAAGCAGCGCAAGTCCCATTCTCCAGTCATAGATCAAAAGCACGATGCACACGATCGCAGTCGACAGGATCGAACCCCAGAACTGCGGTACGGTATGCGAAAATGCGTGTTCAAAACCTGCGCAGTCCCCCATGATCGTACTCGTCAGATCAGACAGATCACGCTCATGGAAAAACCGAAGCGGCATCGTCCTTAACTTTTCCGCGATTGAAATCCTGCGGCGTTCACTCTCCTGATAGGTTCCCATATAGGTCAGTGTATACTGCAGATAATGCATCACAAATATGACTGCTAAAATGACGATTCCGATCACCGTGTACAGTAAAATATTTCCACCCTGCCCGCTGTCCCAGGACAATGCTATAAGGAAAGAATCAAGCACACATGCAAGCAGTGCAACCGGAAGCATCAGGCTGACATAAGCCAGAACTGAATAAAGGATTCCTTTACACAGGTCTTTTGCGCCCTGCTTACTCAATGCATATTTGTTTTGAAAATATTTTGTCATTATTTCGTCTCCTTTCCGACTTTCCAATGAACCGAGGTCTGATAATCGTTCCACATGGACGCATATCTGCCGCCTGCAGCCAGCAGTGAATCATGTGTGCCGCGCTCAATGATTTTTCCTCCATCAAACACTAAAATCAGATCCGCATTCTGTATCGTCGAGAGACGGTGTGCGATCATGAGAACCGTTTTTTCTGCTGTCAGTTTTTCAAAAGCAAGCTGTATCTGATGCTCGTTCTCCGCATCTGCAAAGGCAGTCGCCTCATCCAAGACGATGATCGGAGCGTCCTTTAAAATCGCTCTCGCTAATGCGATTCTCTGATTTTCTCCACCGGATAAATAAGTGCCGCCATTTCCCACAACCGTATCAATCCCGTCCGACAGACGGTCAATGATCTCTCTGCACTGGGCAGCTTCCACGGCACACATCACTTCTTCGCGTGTTGCCTCCGGTCTTGCAGCGCGGATATTTTCAAGCAGAGTATCCCCAAATAGTTTTGTGTTCTGGAATACAAACGCGATCTGGTTCATCAGGGTTTTCTTATCCATCTGTCTGACATCAACGCCTCCTACACAGACACTTCCATCCGTCACATCATAAAACCGTGGGATCAGTTTTGCTGCCGTAGATTTACCACTGCCTGATGCACCCACAAGCGCAACCGTCTTTCCTTCTGGGATCTCAAATGTGATCTGGTCGAGTGCTTTTTCTTTTGTTCCTGCGTAACAGAATGACACATTTTCAAATGCTACAGAAGCATCTTTCGGCTGCATTGGGTTGGAGGGCTCCGCTAACGGCTGTTCTTTTAACACTTCCTCAATACGTATCACTGCACTTTTTGCAGCCATCAACTGCTCACTGGCAAACATGACACGGTTCATCATCGTTGTGCAGACCGGCGTGAACAGACTGTAAAACAGGAAATCCAAAATAACGTCCTGATATGCAGCCTGACCGCTTACTCCCGTCATAATCATACACGCAACCGGAATCAGCAGGATAAATGTGCCATTTAATGCAACCTGAAAACCGGTCAGAGGGATACGGCATTTTAACGCATACCCGGAAGCATATTTTTCGTACTCCCCGATCGCTGCATGGAAATTTTTAAAGGAATAGACCGTCTGCTGGAACACTTTTACAACCGGGATTCCACGGATATATTCGACGGCTTCCTTATTCATGGTTTCAAGTGCTGTCATGTAACCTTCCATAAAGTTTGCATTGTCGCCACCCATCATCTGCTTTAAAAAGAAAAGACTGATGGCAAGCGGAACCATGCAGCAAAGACCTAACCGCCAGTCAAAAACAAAGATCAGCACGAACACTGCGACCGGCATCACCACTGCCCCGGTAAGATCAGGAAGCTGATGTGCCAGAAAATTCTCAGTCAGTCCTGCATTGTCATCAATCACTTTCCTTAGGCGTCCACTGGCATTTGCACTAAAATATCCTAACGGCAGTGTGACGATATGATGCATAGCTGCCTTTTTCATATTTGTTGCAGTGCGGAATGCCGCCAGATGCGAACAGCACAGTGCAATAAAATAAAGTAAAATACTTAAGACCGAAAAACAAACTGCCCACCACGCATAAGTACTGCTATGGAAAGCAAGACTGATATCTCCTTCCATCATCGCATTTAACATGTCACGGACAACAAACCATATACAGACAAACGGGATCATGGACAACACCGTACTCAGTCCCGCAAAGATCATACCTGCGATTGTCAGCCAGTGGCGGTTTCCGGCATATTGAAACATTCTGGATATCTCAGAATTCTTTTTCATGAAAAAATATCCTCCTTATCTAAAAACTGGCAGGAATCCGACACTTTCCTGATTCCTGCCGAAAATGATTCTGCCGTGTTTCTTTACTCAGACAAATTTTCTGTACAGAATAACTGAATGCAGTTCTCGATCATCGTCTGATCATAATCCGTTGAAATACCGGAAGCAAGCCAGTAAGCATAATCTCCGGCATCATACTGACCTAATGCATCCAGATCGCTGCCATAACGTAACTCAATATGATAGGTCGTATCGGAAGTATCCGGCGCGATGCAAAAATAAGTAAACTCTCCGGAATCAGCATCATCGCTCTCATACTCGTACAGACCACGGATCTTTTCCATGCCTACATAGTGATAGGTATGTGCAAACAATTCTTTTCCGTCTTTATCATAACCCTTGATCATCGAAGAATCACCGTCAAATTCCAATGTGTCTACACCCTGTGTGAAAGAACAGTCATAAACTCCATTGCCATCCGTATAGGCTTCCACAGCTTTCTCACCATAAATCTCTCCACTAACCATAGATGCCAGCTTTTCATACGCTGCCTTAGCATTTTCCTCACCAACGAGCTCGCCACAGTTGTCAATCCAGAGTTTTTCATACTCATCTGAAAGGATCACCGGCCAGAGTTCCTGATATGTACCCGTCAGGTCAACAAGAAGCTGCTCTGCTGTTTGACTGTCATCCGCTGTCTCCGTCGCATCTGCAACTTCTTCTGCTGCCGTACTCTCTGATACCTCTGTGTTTTCTGTTGCTATGCTCTCTGATTCCATTGTGCTTTCTGTTGCTGCACTCTCTGATTCCGCTACACTCGCCAAAGTTCCGGCTGCCTCTGCACTCGCATCACCAGTGTCCGCATTTGCCCCGTTACCGGAATTTCCGCATCCGGCTGCCATGGAAAATGCCAATGTTGCTGCCAAAAACAGGTTCATAATTTTTTTCTTTTTCATGATAGATCCTCCTCAAACTGAAAATGCTGCAGTTAGTATTTTCTAACTGCAGCACTCATTCTAAAGGATTCAATTTTGATTTACAATTACTGAACGGTCTTTTTTCTATCCATTCAGACTTTTTTCCGATACTCCCTCGGCGGCATCCCATACTCCGCGCAAAAGGCAGATGTAAACTTATTCGGATTCAGATAACCGATCTGCGCAGCAATCTCCCCCACCGTGAGGCTGCTCTCTTTTAACAGCCGCTCCGCCACCTGCAGGCGGTACCGTTTCATGTAGGCATAGACAGAATCTCCGTAAACGCCCCGGAAACATTTTTTCATGACCGTCGGCGAAATTTCAAACCGCCCGGAAAGCTCGTCGATCGTATAATGTTCACTGAAATGTGCCGTGAGAAAAGCATGGATCTGTTTGATCACTTCGATCTGGGTCTCAGAAAAATGTACATGCTCTTCCCTGTCCTCCATGGGGTTTAATTCTGTCAGCACCAAAAGCAGCTCTAAAACTTTTACCCGGATATAACCATGCCGGATTTTTTCAGGGACCGTATACAACTCTGAAAAAATATGTTCTATGGTTGAATTTGCCCGAATGATCGTAAAATCACGCATCCTGGAAAGTTCCCTGATCCGCTCTAAATCTACTGCCAGAAGCTCCAACACATTTTTCATCTCATCTGTGATCATGGAAAAATCAATGGTAACGGTAATACCGTGGTAATGGCTGGTCGGGAATTCCGACTGGTGCGAATTGTCCTGCAGGGAACAAAAAGACAGATCTCCGGCAGACATATAGCAATACTGATGCTCTCCAAACAGACACTCACTCCGTCCCTCCCTGCAATAGTTGATCTCCATCACATCAGAAGCAGGTTCCTGCTGTTTGTTGCAGTACGCCATGTGCATGTCATTGTAGACTAACTCCATGCCGGGAAACACCCGGTACAGCGTGATATCTCCCGTACCACTCTCATTTTCAAGATGAAAACAACTGCTGCTTCCATCGTCTTCGCTCTTTTCATGCACCGAAGCTCCATATAAACCGATGCTGGTAAATCCGTCTGTGGCTAGTGAAATGTCAGACTTGTCCTTATCCTGCTGTAATATATTTTTTGCAAGTTCGTAGGGATTGTTCATCCGAACCTCCTTTGCCGCTTTCGTTTGCCATTAAATAACTGTTTCCAATGCTTTTATTTACAGACTTCCATATGTTCTAAGTATCAGACACATTCAGAACAGATCCAGCATATTATCCAGATATATTTCTTCCCTGACCTTTAACTGATACTCAGGTTTTGTCATATAATAGACCAGAAACTCGAAGATCAGGGCGCTGCCAAGTCCCCTGCCTTCAATTTTAAAATTGGAAAATCCCATCGGCAGGTAAACATTTTTTATATCCTCTATGCCAATAAATTCCGGATTTTCCATTGCCTTTGAAAAACGATAACCCTCATCTGCATCCGGTGCAGCACAATGGTGGTCGGGAAAATTTTCTCCAAGATTTTTCCGGCTGACTGCTTCATAACAGCTTTTTCTGTCCTTACAGCCAGACCAGCAGCATTCGTTGCATAAAAATTCCACCTTGTCTTTCTGTGCTCCTGACAATGTATTTAGCCTGTCAAAACTTTTGTTCAGGCGGAAATCCGGCACAACGTAACGAAAATCGTCCCTGTTTACTTCCCCCACAAACTCCCTGAAATCAGTCAGAACCTTGGTGGTAGATGAGACAAAATAAAATCCCGGATAATTCTTTTATTCTGATCCCCAAACGAGGTACGTCCCCCGCCCCAGATACAGTCTGCCGGAGCGCCATAGACCGATCCTATCTCGCACCAGTCGAAAAAGTATTCCCTGTGTTCGCGGAATAATGGCATGAACACGCGGTATAGTTCATAAAATTCAAACAGACCGGGCAGATGATAATATGCTTTGTATTTTGTTCTCATTTTTTTATACTTCTTAATAGAATCCATTTATATCTCTAACAGTGCCTCATCCCTGCAGCCTAATACCCGTGCCAGCCGGAATACATCGATGGCTTTCGTATGGTTGATATCTCTTTGTCTCTGCTCAAAAAGCTGTATCTGTCTGATAGAAACGCCTGATAATTCTGCCAGTTCGCTCTGCGAAAGCCCTGATGCTTTTCTGAGCCTTTTCAAATTTGTATCAACATAATATTCTTTCCACAATTCATTCAACCGTTCAACAAAATGCATAATATCCATCTCATGATATACCTCATACATATCACATATCTGGCTTGGCTTTATCACATTGTTAATCCTTGCAAATGTTCTGACGGTATACCACTGATAATATGCAAGAGCCCACCCTGTCCAATATTCCGGTGACTTATCTATAAACATCTGATCTTCCTGCTGTAAATATGGAAGACCAACGCTTACCACAACTTCCTTAACTATTTCGCAGCCTGTCTTTCCCGCAATATAGGTTGGATTTCCCTCCTGAAACTGCCGTGAAACATCTGACACCAGAAACATGCTGTAATATTCATCTATGTCCATGTCACATGTATTAACGGCAAAGTCAAACATATCCCCTAATATTCTCTGTGCCAGATTAATATAATCATCTGGATAGGCGCGCATCTCCATTTTCCATGCCCTCCCTCATAATGTCAATGATATACAGCTCATGATACGTAGCATCGGCTCTTTTTCTGACCCGGTATTCTTTCTTTGCCTCCCGTTCTCTTTCTCTCTTTTTAGAATAATAGATCTCACAGGAAACATTTTCTTTATCTATAAATTTGATCTGTCGAAATGCTTTTTCACTCTTGAGGACAATTTGTTCCCCTAATTTTCCAAGTCTCATGGCCTCTGATAATTTTTCCAACGAAATCGTACCCGCCACAAAATCCTGTGCAAAAGAAAAATAGGAATCATCTGCCCGGTATCCCCTGATCACATCATACGCTGATATATCAATCAGGAAATGTTTTTTTACATATTCTTTTGCATCTTCCGCTATCGTTCCATTTTGCCAATAGGTTCTGTTATCCGCAAGAATCGCAAGCCAGTTTAAAATATTGTATTTTGGGTCATTCAAATTGAGTACATTCAGTCCCGACATATCAAATTCATAGATATTCACATATCCGTCATGATTTTTCGCACATGCCCACTCTCTGGCTAATTCTATATCTTCCGTGCAATAAAATCCTCTGCCGTAGTCGTTATTACGCATGCCTTTTCCATATTCCGGAACTTCTATAATGTTTTCTGAACCATGATATAATCTTAATTTCATGTGAGCACCCTCCAGACCTGTATTCCTCAACGGCTTGTATATAATTATATCGCTATTGCGATACTTTTTCAAGCATGGCTACCTTCAGACCAGTTTCCCTCAATGGTTTGTATATCATGACTGCCTACAGCTACAGTCCCAGCTTCCGATACCGGTTCACGCACGCAAACACTTCCTGTTTTCTTGGCATTGCAAGTCCGCAAGGAAGATAACTGCTCTCGCAGACGGCTGCGATTCCTTTCTTCTGCAAAACATCCCAAAGCGCATCGACCGCCTGTGTCAGTGTATGTTTCCCATCAAAAAAGTGGATCTGCATATATTTTAACATATATCCAAGTGATGCAAGCTGTTCCGTATCCATAAGCTGTTCCACATAGCGGACGTCTATGACTTCCCGGCTGATGGAAATAGAATCCTTTCCCATCGTTTTCATCTTTAAGCGGTTGTCCTCACGAAACATCCGGTCCGGCTTTATTTTTCTATCAAAATCAGGCTGCTTTGACGATGCAATGTCCTGTTTTGGAAGCGGGAACTCTGCCGCTGCCTGCTTTGCTGACTCTGTGATCTCAAACGGCTCGTAGCGGTTCATCTGGATGATGCAGCCCGCCTTGTGAAAATAGGAACCGGAGCTTCCGGCAACAAGGACCGTCGAGATACCATATGTGTGATACAGCTCCTCGACCCGGTCAATAAAAGGCACGATCGGCTCGGCATCACGGTTGACCACGCGCTGCATCAGCTCATCACGGATCATAAAGTTCGTTGCACTGGTATCCTCGTCGATCAGAAATGCCCTTGTGCCCGCCTCCATCGCCTCGATCACATTTGCCGCCTGGGAAGTACTTCCGCTGGCATCCTCCGTATAAAAGGATACCGTATCTTTCCCGTTCGGCAGGTCATGGATAAACATGGAAATATCCACGTCACGGATGCTTCTTCCATCCTCGGCACGGATCTTCATTGCTGTATCGTCCGTGATGACATACTCCCTGCCATCCCCCGCAATATGGTTATAGACACCTGTCTCAAGCGCTTTTAACAGTGTTGATTTTCCGTGATAACCACCGCCGACGATCAGCGTGATGCCCTTCTTTATTCCCATTCCGGTCAGTTTTCCGTGGTGTGGCAGCGTCAGCGTGACGGAGAGACTTTCCGGTGACTGAAAACGCACCGCATCTTTCATCGGTCTGCCGGAGACACCGGACTCCCGCGGCAGGATCGCACCATCCGCCACAAACGCACAGAGTCCCATCGAATCTAACTGCTCTCTGATATATGCCTGATCCTCGGCTAGATCTGCGGCTGTCTCCACCGCTTCTTTTTTCAGTGAACGATAATATAGAGAACCTTTCACACACTCCGGCAGAAAATCAAAGAAAATCTTTTCGAGTTCTCTTGCATTGACCGTTCTCCCGTTTGCCGGAAAACCGATCTCCATGCGAAGCACAATATCGCCGTTCTTTGCATCCATCTGGCAGGCACTGCGCTCTAACACTTCCTGTCCCGGACGGCTGACTGCCATAAGACCACTCTTTCCAGAACCTTTCGCTTTAAAGGAAACTTTCTCGACCTGGCGGGCAAACTGGCGCAGCAGATAATCCTGCACGGCGATCCTTCTGCAGTCTTTCTGATAAAGATGTTCCGGGAATCCCGCCTGTTTTCCGCGGACATGGATACTTACCTTCGACGGTGCTGCAAACGGCTCTCCCTGCACATGGTCAATGGAAAGCACATATCCCGGAAATTCATAAGAACCTCTTGTGTCCTTATATGCCGGATATCCCTTATGATCGATACGCTGTAATAATTTTTTTAACTCTGCTGATGTCTGCATGATTCCCTCCTGCTAAAAAAGCATACTTTCCTGTTCTATCGTACAACCGGTTTTTAAAATACAATCCTTAAGTTCTTCTAATTCTGCCGGAACGTCTGTGTCCCTTACTTTTTGCAAATATTTTTCATCCCGTTTTTCCCCATATTGCTGATATTTGAAAAACGTCTCCTCATCCATTGCAAGCGGTTTCACATCTGGGAAAATTTTCTCTTTTATATTCATAAATATACGTATCCCGCCGTAATCTAAGTCACTGGTGTGAAAATACTCTGCCCCCTGCTCTCCCAGGCACTCCCTGAGATTTTTCAGGAAAAGCCTCTCCTTTGGTGAGAAAAAACCGTGCGAATAGACAAGCAGTGTTCCCTCATCATATGACATTTCCATAAAATTGGCTTTATTTTCAACCGTTATAATTTTTCGGATCGTCTGCTCCAGCAATAGTTTTGCATATTTTAATGTCTCTGCATTTAAGATCGTACCATAGGCAAACAGGGCTGTATCAATTTTGTTTCCTGCAAGTTCAAACCGCAGCGAACCTTTGACAGAAAGTTCCTGATGATATGTCTCAATCCCAATTTCCGATAATACTTCGTCATTTCCCATAACTTCTTCGTCAGCATCCACATCCTGGCAAAATTTTCTCGCATCCGAAATAATTTTATCCTGGACTGCTCTCTGAAATGATTTTGAATTTTTCAGGAATTTTTTACTGAATATCCGCCTTGAAACCGGTTCCTCTATCTCATTTAATCCGGCTAACGTGTTAAAATAAATTTCCTTTATTTCTCCGTCTTTGCATATTTTCGGAATTTTTTCACGTTCCAGGTCTTTTTCCAACTCCCCAATACACTGATTGATCCATGGTTTCCAGGTCTGCTGGCGTTCTCTTAATTCCTGTAACTCCTGACGAAGTTTCAAAAATGGTTCAAAATAGCGCTCATATTTTGGCACCCGCCCATCCATTTCATAAAATTGTGGAATATCAGACAAACGATATACGATCTGCTCCAGTTCACTTCCCCTTGTGTACCATCCACTTATCTTCTGCCCTTTTCCATCCTGTAACAGATGACGTGCCTGCAACTCTAAAACCTGCCTGTTCAGCTCTGTTTTTCCGATTTCATCATACAGCGCCTGAACGATTCTGATAGAACGTTTCCCATCATTTTCCCCCTGATTAGGATATTTTCTCCAATCAGTATCGCCATGTTCATAATCATCAAGGATCACCTGAACGATACTGGTTCTTGTCTCTTTTTCCTTCTCCTTCTTCAACTGCTCTTACTCCTCCACAACCAGCTGTGAAAAATCCTTCTTCTCAAACTCCTGGATCGATATGCTCTTCTTATTTGGATTCGCATAAACAAATGTCTTATCTACATTTTCAATATAGTTCTGGATCTTGTCGTTCGTCGCACTGATGATTGCCTGGAAACCGAGTCCGCGGATGAGCTCGATACAGCTTGCCACCTTCTCGGCATCCATCTTGGAAAACGCCTCGTCCAGCACAACAAGCCGGATCGTCGGGCGTCTTGTCAGTCTTGCAGACAGATTGATGTGGTACGCCTGTGCAAAACTTGCAAGCAGTGCAATGTAAAGCGGGTTCTGACCCTCTCCACCGGAATTTTTCTTGATCATTTTACTAAGACCAATGACAAGCCTTTCGTCCCCCTCCACGATCTGTTCCATCTCAAAGGAGAGGTAGGTACGGTAATCCGCATATTTCACCATGTTCTGTTTTGCTTCATCAAGTTCCTGCTGGGATGCATTTTCCGGCGGGATAAAAATACGGATCAGTTCACTCATGAGCATCCCATATTTGTTCTCATGTTCCATGGAAAACAGGTTCATCTGATGTTCCACCGGCGACGCAAGTGAGGACGGATCGATCTCTAAATCCTCATCCATGAACATGTCATAAAATGCACCGTCCGCTCCCTTATTTCTTGTTATTTTAAACTGATAGCGGTCTTTACCAAAGTTCAGGTTGCGGATAATGCGGTTTAACTCATCCCTGCGCACATATGCTTCTTTTATGGCACTGCGGATTTTGTATACAAAATCCTCCTTAAAATGCTCTACCGCTGCCTTTGCCTGCTCGGCTGCCTTTTTCTGGTATTCCTCTAACTCATTGCAGGAAAGTTCCGACAGCAGGTTATCATAATCATCATTGTTCTCCGCACTCGCTGAGAAATCACGCTTCGGGTGATTCTGCAGATAATTCATGCGGACATCGACCAGCTTATTTTTCTGCTCTGTGCACTGCACTGCCGCCTGATTCATCTCCTCCTGCGTCGCCGCTTTCATGCTGTCATACTTCTTATTTTTCTGCCCGGCAATGTAGGCTTCAAATGTCTCCTCCGCTTCAATGGAACCGCGGAGTTCCCGTTTTTTCGCAAGAAGTTCTTCATTTCTTGTGATGAAATCATTGCCGTCCTTTTCAATGGCATCTTCTTTTTTCCGGATCTGGTATTTTAAATCATCAATTTTTGCTTCTAACTCTTTCTGTTTTGTGTGGATCTCCTCCGCCTGTTTCTTCAAAATCTCCACGGTGCCGGCACCGATCTCTGCCATCTTCTTTTCTGTTTTGATTTTCTGTTTTTCTTTTTCCTTCTTCTCCGAAAGATCTAAGATCAGGTTCTGGTATTCCTCAACCGTATCATTTAAAAATTCCTGAGCAAGGATATTTCTCGCCTCTGTCTCACGCTCCTTATATTCCGCTCTGTCCTGCTCTAATTTCTCAAGGCTGACGGCAAGTTCCTTCTGGCGCTGTTTTTTACTCTTTTCACCGATATATACATACTTCTTATAATTGTCCGGATTTAACCGTCGTAACTGATAACTCTGGTACAACAGGCAGTCTGCCGTCACACCGATCTTACACTGGCGCAGTTCATCGACAGAAGCACACTTGATCACATTTCCAAGCAGGAAATCCACAAATGCCCGCACATACGGCTCTTTTGCCTCCACTTCCTCCGCGAGCGCATTATCCTTTATGCGCCACTCCTCCTGCATCAGTTTTTCCGTATCCACCAAAGACACACGGAAAAACCGTTTTTCATCGAGTGTCTCGTATACTTCCATCGCCTGTTTGACGTAGGCAGGTTCCACGATGAGTGCAAGTTTATTCCAGGAAAGATACCCCTCGATCGCACTGCGCCATGTCTCATCTTTAATATCAATGAGATCGGCAAAGATGCGTACCTGAATATTTTTTCCGGTCTGTTCGGAGAGTTTTCTCGCAATTTCAGACCGCGCAAGCTCTAATTCCCGCGGATATGCCTTCTTACCAAGTTTTAACTCTGCAAGCTCTTTCTCTAACACATCTGCCTCTTTATTCATGGAACGGATTTCTGCGGAAGCTTCCTGTCTGTCTTTTTCCGCTTCTTTCTGCACTTCGATCAGACTTCGTTTTAAACGCTCGATCTCCTCGCCGGTGATCGTGCCTTCTTTGAATTTCTCGATATCCCATAAGATCTGGTTCGAAACAATATCTACATCCTCCCAGCCGTTTAACCTTGCACAGATACCATCCCACTTGTTTTTACTTCGCTCTAAAAGACTTAAGTTTTCTTCCAGACTCTTTAACTGCTCTTCAAGCCTTGCATAACCGGTTCCTGCGATCTGCTCATTGATCTCGCTGTACTCTTTTTCATAATTTTCCTTTATTTCAAGCAGTTCGGCGAGACTTTCGTTCTGCAGTACAACATCCTTTTTCCAGTTTTCCACACGGTGCTGCATTTCCTCTATGGTCTGCTCTAACTGTAAGATCGTCAGTTTATCCATCCGGTAATGGCAGTTTAAAAGTTCTTTTTTCTTCTCCTCCATCGCCTGATACTGCGCACTTATCTGCTTTAACTCTTCGATCTCCTGCATCGTGGCTTCGATCTTGCGGCACATTCTGCCATAGAGCATCGCGCCCTCCTGCATGTCCTCGATATGGATATCCTGCTCCATGCAGATATATTCTTTTACAAAGTCCTCTAACCGGATATTCATTTTAAACGGGATCGCACGCTTAAACAGGCGCGGGAATTTTTCCATATCCAATCCGCCTAAGTAGACGTCATACAGGTTTCTGCGGAATCTCTCATTATTAGAAGTGTAAAACATCTCATCTTTCGGGAAATTCTGCTGTAAATAGCTGCGCACCTCACTGATCGTCATTGCACGGCTCTTGGTCCGGTAATCCCCCGGGATCAGTTCTCCCTTGTGCCAGAAAAATAAACGATTGATCTCGTTGGTCGCTGTCTCCACGTCAAACACAACCCCGATGCATTCTTTTTCCTTCGTGATTGTCTGTTCCATCTCAAGAACGATCGTCGTGGAAAAGTTTTTGTTCCGCTTATATTCCGCCTGATTATTCTCGCCAATATTGATCATACCGCGCAGGTACTCGATCAGGCTTCGGTCAGAGTCATCTGCCGCCGCCTTATTGAAAAATCCACGTCCGTCCGTGTTCGCATAAAGCACGATCTGCATTGCATCGATCACTGTTGATTTTCCACTTCCGGAATGACCGGTAAAAAAGTTGATACTCTCATTTAAGCCTAACACCTTGCGGTCAATATAATGCCAGTTGTTGAGGCAGATTCTGGTAAAAACTTTATATGCCTGATTCATCTGTTCCATCTTCTGTCTCTCCTTCCTCATCCACATTCATTTCTTCTGGTTCAAGATCACTTTCTTCATCCGTCATATCATTTTCTGAAAGTGTTTCCTCACTGCTCCACTCCAGATTCTCCTGCCCGTCTACCTCGTTATCTTTTACCTCATCGGAAAAACTGCCAAGAAGCCCATTCACATCTTCTCTCATCAATACTAAATTGATACACGGATAGATCATGATCCTCGTATTTTCAAGCTGTTCATCAAACACATCCAAAAACTCTACCATCTGATATTTTTTCAGAATGGCAAACGCTCTTTTGATCTCCGTCATCGATGACGGTCCCTTAATGAGACGGAATTCTCCCGCTTTTCCATTTAATTCTCCAAACGTCGTTATTACATTGACACTGGAAGAAACCGCCGCCATTTTTTCATCATAGATCAGTTTTAACAGCAGCAGATAAATGGTCGCAAGTTTCGGCAGTTTCTCACCGATTCCGTCTGTTCCCTCTAAATAAATGATGCCAAGCTCCGTATCCTGACAAAGTTTTATCCCTGCAACCGCAAAATACTCCGTCAGAAATTCCAAATGCCTGTCACTGAAATCATACATGCGGTCCGGCATCATACGTCCGTATTTTTTATCATATTTTCGTTCCGGCAGAAATGTCTGGGCAAGTAAGGTTCTTATCACTTCCTGCATCCACTCCACATCCTGCGTGTTTAATTCTTCGTAACCTTCAAACATTAATTCTGTTCACTTTCTATTGATTTTTGCTTTACACGAAAAGTCATCTTCGGATAACAATAGTTTCCATTCGAAACCTGTTCCTCCTCCACCTGCACCCGGTATCTGCTGTTTTTGCGCATACTGATATCGTAGGCGAGGATCAGCTTTTCAAAGGATTCGTCATCCGAAATATCCATCCGGTCTGTCTCTAAGACACCGTCTGCCATCTGTTCGTCGATAAATTCCTCGATCTGTTTTGCCGTATAGCGGTGTTCGATCTTATTTAAGCGCAGGACATCTTCCCTCGAAAGCTCCATCGGCTCCTCCTCTTCCTGCAGATCATCCTCAAATTTTCTGCGGCGTCTTCTCTTGTAAAGCGGATTATCACTCAAAACATCAAAAGATGACAGATTCATATGTCCCGCCACCTCTTTTAACATCTCACTCTGTTCACTCTCCGTCTCAGCCGATCCAAGTTTATTCAAAAGTAAGATCAGCATACCGTGCCGTTCTGTCTCGTCACTGAGCAGATAATTTAACCGGCTCACGGTCGCACGGATATATTTGCTGTGCTCTTTATCCATATTTGAGATCCGGTGCTCGATATCATCAAATCCACGCTCTATCTGATCGATCAGATCCAACACATCCTCCTGCCTGTTTCTTCTCGTATATAAAAATGGAAGTTCCTCTTCCGTGCGCTTAGAATCTAACACAGAAGCCCTGTCCTCCGTAGCTTTTTGCTCCATCTGCTGTTTCTGCCTGATACGCTCCACCCAGGCATCATCTTCCCGCATTTCTTTCAGCCAGCGTTTGATGTCCATTTTATAGATATAAAAATTATCACTCGTCTTTAAAATATGGTATTTGCGTCTGACTACTTCCTCCACATAGCCCTCTAAATGCTCCTTTAAAAGTTCATCGTAGGACTGTTTGTTTAAGAGACGCTCAAAAAATTTATCCATGTTATGAAGCATGTCCTGCAATGCCTTATTCAGCTTCTTCGTGTTGACAAGCGCCGTTTTTAACATGGTAAGATTCATGCGGTGATCATTTTTAAAGGAAAACAACGTCGCATAGACATTCTGGATATAAAGATCCGTGTCATCTAACGGCTCGTCTGCCAATTTTTCAAATGCCTCGATCATCACCGCCGCATAATCCGGTATGACGATATTGGTGGTCATCGCCTCGTAATCTTCGATTTTTCTGAGCCATTTTGTGCGCACCAGCCAGTTTAAGATACGACCCGGCAATGTGGTCTCCTCATCTTCCTCTGTCTCATTATCCTCCCTCATAAAGGCATAACGACGAGAGGAGCACATGTCGCTTAAGATCTGGACACATGCTTCTCTGCTTAAAAAGTAATTGTTGTACTGGTATTCGTCATTGATGGTCAGAAGTGCTTCTATATAGATGTCCCGGTTTACGGACCGGAACAGTCCCCAGAAAGATGCTGGGATGTCGTATATCAATTTCACGTTATTCTTTCCTTACTATCTGTTTCTTACTATCTTACAGGTATGCTGCTTTATCTGCACTTATACTGTCAGTCCGTGCAGCATCTTCATTTTGGACTCACGTTATCTCGTGCGCGACTCGTGCAGCATATCCATCTTCATCTCATAATATGCCGGACTCATATCCAGATAATGCTCATGCGGATTTTCAAAACGCTGCTCTTCTTCCCACACTTCGGTGTTAAGCTGCTTTTCCACATAGGCACGGATTTCCTCTAAAGATTCCGGCTCCACGATCCGTTTTCCTGCCTTTACGACCTGGTGTTGGAGTTTTTTCGCCGTACAGTTTTCAAAAGAACGGTTTTTCCACGGTTTTACCGGATCTGCATAACGGTACGGTGCGGACATATCAACCGTCTCGCCTGCCTTTGTAATCAGATCCGCCACCGAATGTCCTGCTTCATCATAGATACGGTATACATCTTTCAGTCCCGGATTTGTGATTTTCTCCACATTTTCAGAGATCTTGATACGCGGAGCAAAGGTTCTGTTTTCTTCCACAGCTGAAATCTTATATACTGCCCCAAATACCGGATCGGATTTTGCGGTGATCAGGCGCTCACCGACACCGAAGCTGTCAATCTTTCCGCCCTGCTGTAAAATAGACGTGATGGTATACTCATCAAGGCTGTTTGAAACGACGATCTTGCAATCCTCTAATCCCGCATCATCTAACATCTTACGGATTTTTTTGGAAAGATATGCAAGGTCACCACTGTCGATACGGATTCCCTTTAGTCTTTTTCCCATCGGCTCTAAAACTTCTTTTGCCACACGAATCGCATTCGGGATACCGGAACCGATAACATCGTAGGTATCAACCAAAAGTACCGTTCCATCCGGGTAATTCTCCGCATAATGTTTAAATGCCTCAAACTCATCCTTATAATACATAACCCAGCTATGCGCCATGGTTCCGCTGACCGGGATATCAAACATCTGACCGGCAAGCACGGTTGCCGTTCCGACTGCGCCACCGATATATGCGGCTCTCGCACCATAAACTGCAGCATCCATGTTGTGGGCACGGCGCGCACCAAAATCAGAGACAGCCCGTCCCTCTGCTGCACTCACAATACGTCTTGTCTTTGTCGCAATCAGGGACTGATGATTCACCTGCGCAAGCAAAGCGGTCTCGATGAGCTGTGCATCAATTAACGGTGCGACCACCGTGATGATCGGCTCATTCGGGTACATGATCGTTCCTTCTTTGAACGCATAGATATCACCGCTGAATTTAAAATCTTTCAGATAAGCAAGAAAATCTTCTGTAAAAATGTTAAGAGAACGGAAATATGCGATATCCTCCTCATCAAAATGAAGATTCTCAATGTACTCTAAAATCTGCTCTAACCCTGCAAAAATCGCAAATCCGCCGCCATCCGGATTGCTGCGGTAAAATACATCAAATGCTACTCTTGTATCCTTGTCCTGATCGTTGAAATAACCGTTTGCCATCGTCATTTCATAAAGATCCATCATCATTGTAAGATTTCTTGTTTCACTCTGTTTCATCTTAATCTCCATTCTTGCGCTGTTGCCTGCGTCGTGTGTATTTCCTAGCGATTCAGTTCTGATAAGAGTTCTCTTTTCCGTTTTCCGATCAAAAGCTGTTCGTTATATGTCATATACCGCTCACAGGTATGCTCTGCTAAAAACATTGCTGCTTCTGGTGATAACGTCAGTTCCGTCACAAACACGACCATCTCCTCACCATTTTCAAACGCCTGTTCCATAAAATCAAACGCATGCTCTAATGCATTCATCGCTTTCTTTTCCGCATCCTCTAATGTTTCTCTTTGTCTGTCAAACCCGGCTTTCGCCTGTGCAAAACTCTCTTTCACATCTAATCCGCTATCCGGTGTATTTTCCTTCCAGAATGCAAAAATGCGCTCCCATCCTGCCACCTGTGCCTTTGTGCAGACTTCCGCCTGCTTCTCAGCTTCCACCACTGCCATTCTTTCTTCCAGCAATGCCCGATAGCTGTCCACCGGCGCTTCGCCCTCTTTCAGCCGTCTCTGATATTCTTTTAAAAATCCGTACCAGTTATCCGTGATCTGTTTATTTTCCTGTACATTTCCAAAAAATGCAGACAGACCGTCCAATAAAAGATTCACTACGCTCAGTCTCTCATCAAATGCCGCCGCATAGATTCTTGCAAAGGTCTCCGGTCTTACTTTTCCGGCAAGGATATCCGCGATCCCGTAATCATCCCGGTACTTGCGGTACAGTTCAAAATATGCTGCTGCATCCTCTGCCACGTCCTCGTGATGGATAAACTCACGGATGACACTCTCATCTACCGGCAGATCCAGTTTCTCATAAACCTGCATCAGACTGCTCAAGTCCTCCCAGCCACGCGCTGTCACGAAACGGATACCATCCACATCTGCCTCCACACGGTAAAAGTTTTTCTGTCTCAGTTCCAGATAGCTTAAAATGGCATTATGAAGATGTTTTGCTCTCGCATATTCTTTCCAGACTTTATAATCAGCCTCAATGTTCAGATAACGGACACGGTCTAAAGTCACCATATCAAAATCACGCACCGACTTATTGTACTCCGGCGGATTTCCCGCTGCAACGATCAGCCAGCCTTCCGGAATCGCCTGATTGCCAAATGTCTTGCACTGCAAAAACTGCAGCATCGTCGGTGCTAAAGTCTCCGAAACGCAGTTAATCTCATCAATAAAAAGGATTCCCTCTTTCTGCCCGGTCTTTTTCATTTTACGGTAAATACTTGCAATGATCTCACTCATGGTATACTCCGTGACCGGATACGTTGTTCCATCGAAAGATTCCTCTTTTATCATTGGAAGTCCGACTGCACTCTGTCTGGTATGATGCGTGATCGTATAAGCGACCAGACCGATCTTACGCTCCATGGCGATCTGTTCCATGATCTGTGTCTTTCCGATGCCTGGCGGTCCCATCAAAAGGATCGGTCGCTGCCTGATCACAGGAATACGGTATTCTCCCTGTTCATCCTTCGAAAGGTAAGCCATTACCGTATGCTTAATTTCTTCTTTTGCCTGTTTTATATTCATTTCTGAGATCTCATTTCTTTATTTGTTCGCCTATTATCTTAATACATTTTGGCAGTTTTTCCAATCATTTTATGCTTTTTTTCTCTTTCTCTCATAATAAATCACACAGGAAGCACTCAAAATGAGTCCAAACACAGTTGCAAGCGGTGTCGCAAATCCGATCTGGAACAATGTCACGCCAGACACTTTACTCATCGCGTACGAAACAGGAATTCTCACAAGAAAAGTACTTAAAATTCCCTGCACCGCAACTGTTGCAAGTGCAGCCCCTGCCACGCCCATCTTCAGTGCGCCGACCAGCGCAAAGTCACCTGCAATATTGACGACACATGCAACACCCATGAGGGCTAACGGTGTTCTCGCATCCCCCAGTCCGCGGAACATTCCACCGATTGCGTTAAACATGACGATACAGATGATACCGATTCCGCAGATACGGATATAATCGGTCGTCTGGGAAAATGCTTCCGCCGGCGCATTTATAACAGATGCGATTCCGACTGCCAATACAGCAACGATCACTGCGAGAAGGATTCCCACCGTGACAAACAGCCAGAGTGCAGAGCCGACTGTCCGCTCTGCTGCCGCCTCATCTTTTTTACCGATATTCTGGCCGAGCAAAACGGTACATCCCATCGTAAGTCCCGTGATGATCCCGGTGATCGTCTGCATCATCATGCTTCCGGTCGACACGGCTGAAACTGCCGATGCATCCGCAAATAAGCCGACCACAAACAGATCAACCGTTCCATAGAGTGCCTGCAAAAGGTTTGCTCCAAAGATCGGCACTGCAAATAATAACAATTTTTTCCATACGCTTCCGCTTGTAAAATCGTGTTCCATAAAACTCTCCATAAAAAAACTGAATAAGAAACCGGGATTTCCACCCGGCTTCTTATCCAGCTCATAATATCGTAAGTATTATAAACCCTCCGATGACCACATTATTCTATAAAATCTTATGGTTTCTGTCAAGAGTTCTGACTTTATTACAAAACCATTATAAACCCATGAATTCATGACATGGAATCTGTTATTCTGCATATTTCATCAGTGCATCCACGATCTTTGGATATCTCCAGGTAACTGTTTTCCGGTCGAGCTGTCCGAACAGTTCGCCGTCCCCGGTAAACGCATTGTTATCCCACCAGTTACAGCTCATGCCGTAAGCGCGCGCCGCAGCAATGTAGTATGCCGCATAGTCCACACGGCTCTGCAGATTTCCGTTTTTATCCCGGGCACCAAACTCTCCGATCACGACCGGGATCTCATTGCTTATATATTTCGCATATAGTTTTTCCATCATCTGGTCGATATCGTTGGTACTTGTCTTTTCAGAAGCATTAAACTGATCAATACTCTCATTTTCCGTTGCCGCCTGCAATGCAAAATGATAAGGAATGTAAGCATGCACTGAGACAAGTATCTTTCCCTCATTTTCCGCAGTGTCCGTCGGCAGCACAAACTTGTCATTCAACACCCCATCCGCAGAGGCATCATAGCCAGGCACCATCAGATAACGTGTGGCATTATTGCCCCCTGTCTTTCGCACAACATCCACAAAGTTCTGATTCCACTCGTTGATACATTCTACTGCTTCCACACATTCCGCAGCATTCATATCCAGCCACCACTCATGATCTGTCTCTACCAGACGCGGTTCGTTGATACTCTCAAAGATCACATGCTCGTCATAATCTCCAAAACGGTCTGCAAGCTGCTCCCAAATGAAAGTCATGTAGGAAAGAGACTGCTCTAAATGCTCTTTGTCCGGGTAACAGTACTCTTTATCCGTATCATGATGGATATTTAAAATCACATACATGTCATCATCAACCGCATAATCCAACACTTCCTGCACCCTGTCAAGCCATGCCTCACTGATCGTGTAATGATCTCCCGATACATGATTATGCCATGACACCGGCAGGCGAAGCGTTTTGAAACCTGCTGCCTTTACTGCATCGATCATTTCTTTTGTCGTCTTCTCGCCGCACCACGACCACTCAATACTGAGATCATCTTCTTTCTGTGCATTCGTAATTGCATCAAATGTGTTGCCAAGATTCCATCCGATCTTCATATCCCGCACAAATTTCATTCCGTCTGTATCAGGTATCTCCTTCGGTTCAATTACAACTTCCGGTATCGCCACACCACTATCCTCCGTTTCTGTTTCTGCACTTTCTGTCTCCGCTGCTGTATCTTCTGCTGCCATATCATTTTTTTCTGTGGTATTATTTTCAGAATCCATCCTGGTCTCACTTTTTTCTGCCGACACATCAGCGGCATTGCCCGTCACCGTTTTTTCATCTGCCGGATTTTCTGCGCCACAGCCACCAAGCAGCATGCATCCTGCCATACACAGTGCGGCGAACTTTCCCAACTTATTTAACTTCATAATAATCCTCATTTCAAAACAATTTGTTTTGCCAGGGAACAACTTGCTTCAAGTTTTATCTTCTTCCAATCTCCGTATCAGATTCCCCTGTCACACTGTGTTCCTTTATATATGAAACGATCTCATCTGCCGTTGTAAATGCAAGACCGACATAACTGTCCGCTGCCCCATAATAAATGGCAATCCTTCCGGTTGCAGAATCATGGATCGTTGCACACGGGAAACAGACATTTGGAACAAATCCACGTTCCTCATACCATTCTTCCGGTGTTAACAGGAAATCGGTGCAGCGGTATTTTACAATAGATGGATTTTCTTTGTCTAAGATCGCCCCGCCGATCGAATATACATATCCGTTACAGGTTCCACTGACACCGTGATAAAACAGCAGCCATCCATCCTCAAGTTCGATCGGTGCTGCTCCTCCTCCGATCTTTAAGGACTCCCACCATTCATTGCCGCGTCCCATCACATGACGGTGTTTTCCCCAATAGGTAAGATCTTTACTCTCACTTATAAAAATATCACCAAACGGGGTATGTCCGCTGTCGGAAGGTCTTGACAGCATCAGGAAATTTCCATTTACCTTGCGCGGAAAAAGTACAGCATTCCGGTTAAACGGCAGGAACGGATTTTCAATTCTGGTAAATGTCTTAAAATCTTTCGTTTTTGCCATTCCGATCGCTGCACCGTAAAAATCCCCACACCAGATGATATAATAGGTATCCTCCACTTTTACAAGCCTTGGATCATACGCATATACCGGCATAAAATCATTGCCTTCTTCATCCACAAAACGTACCTTGTCTTTGTCAAAATCCCAATGAATACCATCCTCGCTTCTTCCCAGGTAAACATACGGGATTCCATTCGTCTGCTCCCCACGGAATACGCCGATGAATTTTCCTTCATACGGTATTACTGCGCTGTTAAAAATCCTTGCCACCCCTTCTACCGGATTTCTTCCAATAATCGGATTCTCCTTGTAGCGCCACACCGGCGCATTTACGATTTTCTCCGACCTCTCCTGCCACGGCATGTTCGGCACTGCCGGACTGATCATTTTTACATTTCCCATCTTGTCTGCTCCTCCATTCTGCGCATCTCTCTTTTCTGTTTTTATGTTTCTGACAATAAAACCCGTGCGCTCCTTCTCCTTTTTATTCATAGCGGCATCTGTTCTGCCGTTTCTGACTCATTTCATTTATAATTCTGTTAATCCGCTTTCTGACTTATTTACGGCTCTGTCGCCGCTTTCCCAGTCTTCTCTGGCTCAGTTTACGGCTCTGTCGCCGCTTTCCCAGTCGATTTCCGGATCACAATATGTCCGCTTACGACACGTCTCACAAATGTTTCCCGTTTATCATTGAGGCGTTCTAACAAAAGCTCCACGCCCTCGGACGCCATCATTGCGATATCCACATCCACAGTCGTGAGTCCCGACGCATTGCGTCGGATAAACGGATAATTGTCAAACCCTGTGACCGATATATCCTCCGGCACACTGTATCCCATTTTTTCTAATTTTTCAATCAGGATACAGGCAATTTCATCATTGTTACAGACAAATGCCGTCGGCATATCCTCTGGCAGAGCCAGTTCTTTAAAAAGTCTGTCCTCACCTCTGTCCTCAATCAGATAATCCTCGCGATATAGGATATTATAATGATGTAATGCCCTTCTATATCCTAAATAACGGTCCATAATGCTCGTAGTGGCATTGATCGAACCGACATAGGCGATCTTTTTATGTCCAAGTTCAATTAAATACTCCGTCATCTTGTATTCCGCGCTGATATTATCCATGCTGACAGAATCCGTCTCCATGGAGAGATCATAAAAATCCATGTAGATCATCGGAATATTCATCTGTTTTAATCTTTTTAAATATGTCTCGTCTAACTCTCCCATCAGAATCAGTCCATCCAGCCTGTTATCCCCCACAATCTGCGGCAGGATCATCATTTCCTGCATCCTCGTATCCACCAGTTCCAACATCGTCGCATAATCGTAATTGGTCAGGCATTTTGCAACACACTGGTACATTTTCATATAAAATGCATTGCTCGTGTCATCTGTATAGTAGGAAGGAATGATTACACCGACATTATAGTTTCTTCCCTCCTTAAGCCCCTTTGCTCCGAGGTTATAACGATATCCAAGCCTGTCGGCTTCCTTTTTTACTTTTTCACGAAGTTCCTCACTGACTCCTTCTTTTCCCGTGAGTGCTTTCGACACGGAGACGATACTGACTCCCAGCTTTTCCGCAATATCACGCATAGTCACGTTTGCCATCTGAATTCCTCCTAAAACCGCTTACCGGTAATACCATTTTTCTTCCTCTTCTTTGCTCTGTGGCTTTGCCATATATTTTCTTAAGATCCGCTCCATAAGGAAACTTCCAAAATAACAGCACACTCCAGGCATCACAAAGATCATCGGGATCGGGATCAACAGCGCAAGCACTACACCAACAGCCACAAGTAATAACAGCAGAATCGTTGTCGGAAGGTGTTTAAAGACCATAAACAGCGCCAGCTTAAAACACGAAAATACATCCATCGTAAATCTCGACAATACCGGGAACAGATAGAGCACGATCCCTGCGATCACAAACGCAAGCAGAAGATATACCATTTCAAGTGCCCCTGCCACGATTGAAACCTGCTTTACCGTATAACTGTGATCAAGCCACAGCACCGCTGCCAATCCAGGAAAAATAACCGTCAGCACGATCCCTGTCTTTAAATTCTGCCGGTAAGAACGGAAAAACTCTTTTGTCACATACCCTTCCTCACAACGCACGGCTTTTACCATCGCATAATACATCGCGATCGTCGATGTTCCGATCGTAATGACCGGAATACATCCGATCAGCCACAAAACCGACACTAAAAGTATATTTCCAATCTGATTTGTCACCTTAAAAAACTTCGTCTCCGGTCCAAACATACTGTTCATGTTCTTCGCCCCTTTTCCCTGAAAAAAATTCTGCAAAACAGATATCGGTCAAATATTTCTTTTGCACAGTTCTTTTCTTAATAAATACTTTAATTCTGCTCCGGATGTCAAAAGGTTATGCCAAACACGGAATACCTTTTGACATCCAGATCATACCAGTTCACTACTGGATCTTCAACGTATCAATCTCATCCTGTAAGATCTGTTTGTTAGACTCAATCGCCTGTGATACTGTGCTGTCGCCATTTACAACATCACCGTAAAATACTTTGCTGACTGCACCCTCAGAGTCAATGCTGTTCCAGAGATCATTATTTGCAAGTGCGCCAAGTTTGTTTGCAAGTGTAACCTGATCCTCATCAACAAAACCAGACTCAAACCACTCCGGATCATCACGATAAGAAATATCATCATGATACCAGTTCATCATCTCCTCAAATACACAGTAAACAGAAGTTGCATCCTCAACACCAACCGGAATCATGTAGTTGTTTGTGATCATAGCCGGCGTCATGCTTCCATCTCCGCTTGGTCCAACCGGTGCCGGGCAGATTCTCATATCAAAATCATGATTGTCGATCTCCTGGATTAAGATCCATGGCTGTGCAAATGCGAAAGCTACTTTTCCGGAAGAGAAAGCTAAGAGGTCGTTGTTCCAGTCATCCTGGTAAGGTCTTGCAGATTTATCTACATTGTATAACTGGTCGATAAAGTTGAACGCCTCAACCGTCTTAGGATCACTTAATCCCTCTGTGGAGGAATCTGCGATTGTAGCGTTGTTCGAAGCGCAGAATCCCTGAACAGTCAGAGTCCATGCACTGCCGTATCCATATACATCCATGTTGCCGTCGCCGTCCGTATCCTGTGTACATGCTTTTGCATATTCTGCAAATTTATCCCAGGTCCACTCTCCTTTTTCAGCAAGAGATTCCGGTGCCTCTAAACCTAAAGAATCGATCATGGCTGCATTGTATGTCATATACATGGCACCGGACGGAATCGTGGTCGACTCATGGAATAAGTAATCATCATTGCCAAGCAGGTTCTGTCTTGTGAATACCGTTCCGTCTGTCAGGATATCAGAGTCAGCCGGTGCATAATCAGAAATTTTCTGTACATATCCATTTGCAACCGGTGAGATACCAAACTGAAGATCTGTCAGGTAGATATCGCAGTCCGGTGTACCTGCTGTGACAGATGTATTGATGCTGTCAATGATTCCATCCCATCCAAGGTTTACCCACTCGATCTTGCAGTTCCATTTTTCCTCTACGGCACGGACTGCATCAAGTTTCATCTGCATGGTCTCCTCATTTGTCCAGGAACCACCTGCTGCTTCGATATCATCTAAAGACTGATAATTGCTGTCCCAGTATTCATCCCACCAGAGACCGATCTTTATGGTTCTTCCGCCTAAATCCTTTGCCTCGTAGCCACTGTCAGCCACTGCTGCATCTGAACTCTCCTCCGTATCTGCTGCGGTTTCGGTTTCTGCACTCTTTGTATCTTCCTTTGTGCCAGCATCTGCTGCGTTATTTCCTGCATCTGCCCCCGTGTTCGCAGTATTTCCGCCGCATGCTGCAAGTGATGCTGCAAGTGCACCTGCCAAAAGTACTGAAACCACCTTGTTTCCAACTGTTTTCCTTCTCATGTGAAAACCTCCTTCTTATAAATAAAAATATATTGTTTTCGAAGTTACCATTCTAACCAACGATACCGCTGCGGCTGGCTCCCTCGATAAAACGCTTCTGTAACAAAATGTAGATAATAACGATCGGTATCACCATCAACACGATTCCGGCATACAGATAAAGCTGTGACACTGCCGTATCCTTGATCTGATCGATAAACTCGATCGATGCCCGCAAAGTAGAAATCCGCATGCTCATGAGCAATTTTGAGTTGATGGAAAATAATTTTGCATAAAATGTATCATTGTACTGCCATACCAGTGAGAAAATGCTGACGGTAAGGACAGACGGCATCGCATTGACCAGCATGATGCGGAAATAAGTGTAAAACGATCCCGCACCGTCCACGACCGCTGCCTCCTCGATTTCCTTTGGCAGTCCGCGAAAAAACTGGTTAAAAATGTAAATGTAAAGTCCTGACCGCAGTCCGCATCCCAATGCTGTCATGATATACATTGGAACTTCCGTACTAAGAAGATTGATGCCGTGTCCTGTCACAAGATGTATGATTCCGAAGATATCAAAGTTACGGAACTGTGTATAAAGCGGAAGCATCAGCGTATCATTCGGAATTACGATCGTTAAGATCACACAGCCAAACAATACTTTCTTAAACGGGAACTCATATCTTGCAAATCCATACCCTGCCATGGAGCAGATAAAGATCTGGATCAGCGTCAGCGATATCACATAGGCGAACGTTGTCGCAAGCGTCCTCGGGTACGTCATTCTTGTAAAAGATGTAATATAGTTCTGCAGAGTACCCTCTGCCGGAAGCAGCATGACAACCGGATTGTAGAGATCGTTTGCCGTAAAAAATGAATTTGCAACGATCGTGATCAGCGGTCCTAATATAATGTAGGAAATACCGACAATGATCACCACCTTAAGCAGCCAGATCAGAAAACCCTTGATCTGTCTTCCCGCTTTCTTTACCTGAATCTCATCGAGAGGCTGGTCTTTTAAATTTCTGATATTCATATACTCTGCCACCCCCTAATTATAGTAAAATACTTTCTTTGAAATCAGCTTACATACAATGACCAGCAATGCGATGACGATCACGGAACTGAGTAAACTCATCGCAACACTCACGCCCCAGTCAAAATTGACAAACGCCATATCGTATGCCTTTTCCACAACATCACTGTCTACGAAGGAATCCACGATCGTATACACAACATTTGTGATGATAAGCGGAGATACCATCGGAAACGTCACTTTCCAGAATGTCTCATACCCTGTCGCGCCTTCGATCTTTGCCACCTCATACAACGCTCCCGGCACGGACTGCAGTGCTGCGATAAAGATAATGATCTGCACGCCGGACGCCTGCACAATGTCAAAGATCCGTCCGACTGCCGCTGTGATATAATCGAGCAGTGCAACCGGAAATCCGAGATCCATAAACAGGTTCATAAAATAGTCTACATTCACACCCGATGCAACTGCCGCCTCCGCAGATACTGCTGCAACACCACCGGTAACCGCCTCCCTTGCCATCTCGATCGCATTATTGATTGCTCCGGCATTCATGATGATCGGCAGAAACAGAATCGCACGGACTAACGTTCTTCCCTTAAACTTACCATTACAGATCATCGCGATAAACAAACTGAAAAAAATAATCAGCGGAACATCAATAACGATATCCCGGATGGAAGTCGCCAGAATCTGGTTGTAAGTCGGATCCTGAAACAGTGCATATTTGAAATTATCAAGACCGGTAAACTTCAATGTATATCCTCCGGATTCAAGCATCTCCATCTTGCTTAAACTAAACCGCACTGCCTGGATCAGGCTTTTTACATAGAACCATAAAAATCCGATCAGCCATGGTGTGATAAATGCAAAACCTGTCAGGGCACGTTTCTGCAGTAAAGATAACTTTTTCTTTTTCTTCATTATGCCTTACCTCCCTTTACCTGATAACTCATTGCATCTACAGTCACACCGTCCTCTGTGATACTCTTATCTGTCTTATTGATATAAATGCTGACACCATTGTCATACTCGGTCCTGACAAGGCCGCCCTCTGTCACTTCGTGATGGATCATCGCAGCACCCTGCACCTGATTTAAAGCTCCGTTGATCGTCTGGTAAACATTTACGGCATCACTCATCCAGGTCTGGTAACAGGTGGAATACTGGTCCGCCGAGGAAGTATATTTCATGACGCTTGAATCTTCCCAGGAAAATGTAAATCTCGGTGCACAGCCATACTCGATGTAAGTAAGAAGCAGTGCGTCATCAATGTCAGCATCCCTGAGATTTAATGCCTCCCCGGAATAATCAATACTTCCGTGAATGACCATCTGATAAAACGGCACCTGCTCATCAATGATGTAAAACTGACTGTACTCCACCGGTGCGTCGATGATGTCGGAGACATAACCGAAGGTGTAAGCGTTGCCGCCCTCCTCCATCAGCGTCTTTTCCGTCGCTGCAAGTTTTCCATACTGCGCTTCCACGATCTGTTTTGCTGCCTGTCTGTCGATCAGCTCGGTTCTCTTTTTATCAGAGACTAAAACATTCGAAAGATCCCTCAGACAGATACCGCTGATCTCGTAATTTGTGATCTTATCCGTAAATTTGTCTACATAGCGGCTTAAAAACTTCGGTGAGATCATATAATATGCGAGCTCGTCATACCAGTTTAAGGTACTTGTCTGCCGCATCGTCGCAGGATTGACGGCACCAAGCTCAACCACATAACCGGAATAATACTTTGACGCCTCAAGCACATCGTTAAAACGTTTGGAAGTATACGGTACTTTCTGGAAGGAAACATTTCCATATAAAGCTCCACCATTTTCCTCTAAGACATCACTTAAATGTTCAAAATCTTTTTTACTTCCGACTTTCTTAACCAGTTTGATCTTATCTGCCACATCATGATAGATGCCGCCGTTGAACCAGCCTTCGTAATTCATACGGATCTTTGTGATATCCTCGCCGTAAAACTCCTCTAAGATCTTTTCCGCTTCCTCGTAAGTGGTCATCGCAGAGATTCCTGTGTAAGGAACACCCATCACATGTTTTTTCGTCTCCACACCGCCAAGAACATCTAAATACAACGGGATATCTCCAGTGTCGTTTGTCTCCTTTAACACACCCTCTTTGATGAGCTGGCTGCGGTAACATTTTGCCATGCCGGAATAATCTGCCTCATCCCCAGAAAGGAAAGAATAACATACCGTAAGATTTTCATCGTAAATATCATTTTCAAGTACCGGCACATCCGCCTGATTTCCGCTGACACCGAACATATTCAATAGTTCGATCTCCCTGACACAGAACTCCGGGTAAACGTAATTATAACTGTTAAGTTTTCCGGACACATCCGCATTTACGATTGCGAGTGCATCGCCGCCTGTGATCCTGCCAAGAAATGCACTATCGCCATTTTTCATTCCAAATACCGGAATCCTTGCATCCTCTGTATACTCTGTCACAACATAGCTCTGTACGACCGGGTCGATCCCGTAGATATTCTGGCTGTACGCTGCGTTTTTACAACCGTTGTTTAAATTGATCAGTGCTCCCGATCCGTCCGGCACGAACATATAGCCATCTGCATCCGTCCCCGCCGCCCCGAAGAATGGAAGGACACGGATCCTTGAGATCACGGCTCCACCCTTCTCCTCGATTTCCTTTGTCGGAACAGAAACGCTCAGCCCGTTTTCTGTCAGCCGGTACTCAATCGGGATTGTAAAGGAAATATTCTCCTTCTCATCCGTCTCTGACATATCCACGGCATAGTCATCTGCGGTGTATCCAGCCTGCTCGAACAGTTTATTTAATTTTCCCATTCCGACTTTCGAGGACTGTGCCTTTTCATTCAGCTTATAGACGCCGTCTTTCAGACGAAACTTTGCTTTTACCGTTCTTGCATCCTTTTTGTCTAACTTATCTAACACCAGTGTCTGAAGCCGCTCCTCTGTGATCTGCAAGTGTATAGGTATAACGGATGCCATTTTCAATACTCTCTGCGGTAAACTGTCCTTTTTCGATGCTCATATCATAATTGTTCATCGTCGCACTGTTTCTCGCCGCATTGTAATAGGTAAGTGTCAGTGTCGCATTCAGTTCTGCCGCATTCACACCAGCGGCAATCGCATCGGAATCGCGCTCCACCGGATTGGAATAGGTGATATTTCCGGATTCTTTTTCGTAGACTGCGATCTCTGTCGTTTCTGTATTGGTATAAAGTTTTAATGTATCGTTTTCCGCAACCAAGACCATGCCGGGAACTGACGGTTTGTCATCCTTTGCCGCCTGAAATTCACTTCCACTCTCCACTTCATAGGAAGAAAGATACTGTTTGTACGCATCATATCTGAAATAACGGAATACGACATTTGCGATCACTCCCACGGCGATGACCGCTGCCCCGGCGGCCACAACCACTTTCCATTTTATTTTTCGTTTCATAGTAAACCCCATTTCTGCCCCCATTTCCTATACCCGCAGCATGATCTCATTATATAAGCTCTCTATAAACGAGATCACCTGACCGATCAGTGAAAACAAAAGCATCACCACAAAAATAATGACCAGCATTGCGATAAAAGTCAGTATCATCGTTGCAAGCGTTTTTCCCAATGTATAATTGTGTACCGTCATGATACCAACCAGCACCAGGAACAAAAACCATGCAATTCCGACTGCTAAGAGCAGATAATAAAACGCTTCTTCATCTTCTGCCACCACCTGTGAAAACAGGATCGCCGGAATAAATGTAAGTATCATTGGAAGCATTGCGTAACCGCACACCGTAACGATATCCTTAAATCTTCCCTCACCGTCCATCAGGCAGGTGATCGACCAGTTTCCGACACAAAACAGAAAGAACAGAAGAAATACCGCACAGATCTCCGCGAGACTGTTGATCTCCATCGGATTTACATTGTTGACCACAAAGCCCGCATACTGCCTGTTTGCAGAAAAGCAGACTGCAAACAAAAAGACGAACAGGATCGAGAGTCCCACGCTTCCCCTGCCGCGGTGCCTGATCTCATAGAAACCGTCGGACGGATGCCCCAGTGTATAAAATGCATACTTTACTTTTTTCTTAAACATGAGACGCCCTCCTCTCTTTCCATTTCTTTTTGCCGATCTTATTCCAGAGCACCAGCAGAATGATAAGAACCAGTGCCGCAGTCAGATATCCGGTTAAGTTTTCCTTTAAGATCTCATTCCGGTAACGCTTGTATGCAATGGAATAATACTGTCTGTTATTTCCGGTCTTAAAGCACTCCATCGCCTTTTTATTTTCTCCTGCGGCGAGATAACTTTTTCCGATTCCGACATAGGCGAGTTCAAAATTGGAATCTAATTTTAAAACTTGTTTCCAGCACTCTACGGCGCTTGCCTCATCCCCGTCGTAGCGGAGACCGACTGCCTGGTTGATCAGGAAACCGTAATTGGTTGCCCTGTATTTATCCACAAGATTTTTGGAACCGTCCAGTACAATGATCTCATCCCCGATCGTATCGATCGCGGTCGGCGTATCAAAGGTACCCTCCTGACTTCCGATACCACCAAAGATATAGAGAAGATTCCCTTCATGATCGTAGGTAAAGATCCTTCCCCGCGTGGAGTCGATGACCGAATAGATTCCTTTCTCCCTGACCACTACATCGATGATGCGGGATGCTCCCGAATAATCACCGGTAAGCCGCCATAAAATATCACCGGATACCCCGGCAGCACCTTTCTGGATCACATCCTCCCCGCTTGGATTTAAGCGGCGCACGGACTGTTCTCCCTCCGCATCCACGTTCGTCGCATAGACGAAACCGTCGGAGTCGATCTCCATTCCGGTAAATTCCGTCGGAATGAAAAGCTGCTGTTTTGCACGCTGTGCTTTCGTGGAAAGTTTTCTCCAGATGATCTCCGCTGTTGTGATCTGTACATTGATCGTTCCGGTAAAACCGGTGAAGTTTCCTTCTGCATCAAACGCCATAATCCCTTCAAACTGGTTCTGTGCAATGACATAGATCCTGTCTGCATAGTCAACAGCTACTTTAAGCGGAGAAAACACATAATTTTCTCCAAGGATATCCGACTGCGGATTCTCGATGATCTGGATCAGATTTCCATTTTTGTCTAACTCGACCACGCGGTAATTACCGGTGTCCGCAACATACAGATATCCGTTTTCCGAAATATAAACTCCATTTGGAGAGGAAAAGTTGTCTTCCTTTCCGTCATTTAAAAACCCCTCAATCACCGTCTTTAACTGAAAATCAGAGTCTGTCACAACGATCCGGTTGTTTCCGGTATCTGCGATATAGACATTTCCATCTGCATCGGTATTTAAGTCCTGCGGACTGGAAAAATTTCCACATCCAATGACATCCCCCGTTACGGTACCGTCCGGCACATACGCCGCCGGTGTGTATTTGATGTCTTCATAATAATCATAGTTGTACGTTTCATAAGGCACATTCTCCCCGGCATAGACAGCCGTTCCTCCGATATCGGAAAGAAGTACTGCAACTGCTGCCGCCGCGGCGAATATACACTTTCGCATTCCTTTTTCTGGCATTTTCTTCTCCCCCCATTAGTCCTTCATACCGGATGTGGTCATCGTCTCGATGACGTTACTCTGACAGATGATAAAGAACGTGATCGGTATCGCTGCAATGATAAGCTGTACCACCGCTCCTGCACCCTGTCTTGCCGGGCCTCCTGCGACGATCTGATACAGTGCGTACTGGAGAGGTTTCAACTGCTCACTCCGCAAAAATCCGCTTCCGGTGTTTGCCCATAATGTCTGAAACTGGAAGATCGCCAATGTCAGCCATGCAGGTTTTACGTTTGGCATGATAATGGAAAAGAAGATCCGAAACTCCCCGGCTCCGTCAAGTCTTGCCGATTCGATCAGCGAATCCGGGATCTGCTCCATGAACTGCTTCATCAGGTAAAGCCCAAGTCCATATGCAAATGCCGGTAAAATGACTGCTAAATATGTATTGTTGATCCCCAGCCAGGAAATGATCATATAGTTCGGGATGGCAGTGACATTGTAGGAAAACATCAATGATAATACGACCATCGAGAATAAAAATTTCTTTCCCGGAAAATCATGTTTTGCAAGCGGATAGGCTGCTAAGGATGCAAACAGCACATGCCCTACGGTTCCGAGCCCTGTAATGATCAGTGTGTTTAACACATACCGGGTAAACGGCACCCAGGAACTTGACATCAGTACATACAGGTCGCTGAAATTATCCAGTGACGGGTTCCGCACAAAGATCTGTGGCGGATAGCGGAACAATTCGTCCAGCGGTTTTAACGCATTGTTTAAGATCATCACAAGCGGCAGTGCCATAAACACACCACAGATCCCCATGATCACAAACAGGATCGTGTTCCCCGCCATGGAACGGTTTAACTGTTTCGTATGTCTGATTTTCCAGCGGGATGGTTTTTTATAGTAATCTTTTTTTCTTTTCAAACTATTCACCCACCCTTCTGATTGCTTTTTGTACGATCTGGTTTGTTCCAACCATCAGCGCGAATAAAACGGTTGCGATTGCGCAGGCGTAACCCATCTCATAGCGGGTACCGCTGCCGTAATCGATCAGATGTGTGACGATGGTCGCACCGGAGTAATTCACACTCGGATTTCCCGCAAGGTTGATGGAGATATCTGCCACCGCAAACGACTGTGTGATCTGCATGACGGCTCCAAACATGAGCTGTGGACGCATGGACGGAATCGTGATGTACCACAATTCCTGCCAGCGGTTTTTGATGCCATCCATCGCACCAGCCTCGTAAAGACTCTTGTCGACCGTCTGCAGACCTGCGATAAAGGTCAAAAATCCGGTTCCAAGACTCAGCCAGAGCTGTACGATAATAAGGATCGGCAGCACATATTTTTCTGTTTTCATCCACTGAATCGGCTCGTAAAGGAATGACCACTTCATCAGCCAGCCGTTTAAGTATCCGTAACGGTCACCGGAAATGATGATTGCCCATACCATAAAGGCGTTACCGGAAATCGACGGTGCATAAAAGATCAGTGTCAAAAACGCCCTTAATTTTCCCTTAAACTCATTGATGATCCACGCAAACAGGAAACACATGATGTAACTTAACGGGCCTGTGATCACTGCAAAGATGATCGTGTTTTTGAATGCTTTTTTAAATACATCATCATCCAAAAGCAATTTGATGTAATTTCTCCAACCGACAAAATTCGGTGTCTCTAACATGTTGAAATCGGTAAAACTGATCCCGATCGAGGCAAGCACAGGCAAAACCGTGAATAAAAAGAACAGTATAAAATACGGTGCGATCATCACATAGGACATCCTGTATTTTTTCATTTCCAGTTTTGTCTGCTGCCACTTACTCCTTTTTTGCATTTTCTTTGTTTCTCCCATCCCAATCTCCATTCCCTTTGTCCAGCCTGCGTTTACTGCTTCGCATCGGACGCGGTTTTCATACCAAACTCCTCGCGTTTACTTGTGATCTCGGCATTGATATATTCGAGATATTCATAAAGGGCTTCTCTTGGCTGCATTCTCTTATCTTCATCTGCGACTGCAACCGTATAGAACGCATTGTTCACGTTTCTCCAGGTAAAGTAACTTCCCGGTACCTGACGGATTCCCTTTACGTTTGCAAACTGTGCCTCCAACGCCTCGTAGTCATCGGTCGGCCACGGCAGGTTCGCAAATGCCTCAATATTTGCTGTCGGATAACGTGCTGCCTCACCCATCAGACCTTCCATCTCTTCTCCATAGGAAGTCTGGATCTCTGCAGAAAGCCACCACTTCATGAACTCCCAGGATGCTTCCTTATCTTTCGTGCCGCTCATCATCATACATGCAAGTCCTGTGCTTGCGGAGATATTATTGATGCTTCCATCCTCCTCTTTCACGCCCGGCAGTGCCGTAAATCCCCATAAGCCCTTGATATCCGGTGCTGATACTTCAAGTACATTGTAAGTCGTATAGTCTGCAATGATGATCGGTGATTCTCCGGTACGGAAACGCTGTTCCACGGAGGTCTCACGGTCTAATTTGTAATCTGTGTAGAACTCACAGTAAGTCTTAAATGCATTGACCGCCTCATCCGAATCTAACGCGGATGCTGTCGCATCTTCATTGTAAAGCTCGCCGTCGTGCTGATATAAAAGACTGGTGAAAGTCAGCTCCGTCGGCAACATGCCAAGCGACATCTGATTTTTGGAAAGCTCGGATAACACGACTTTCATATCATCCCAGGTCTTTGGTATCTCAATTCCAAGTTCGTTTAAAATATCTTTCCGGTAAAACATCATCTCAAACGACTGTGTCTCCGGCAGCGCATACAGTGCACCGTCATACATAAACGGTTCCACCGCGCTCTCGCGGAAACGTTTCACTACATCCTCATAATCTGGAAACTGTGTCAGATCCACAACTGCACTTCTGAGTCCGTAGTTGACCGGAAGATCATTCGAAGATGCCGTCGTTCCGGTGGATGAGGTTGCTACCGTTCCGTTTGTTCCGTTTGCCACCTGCAGTGCCACATCCGGTCCCTGTCCGGCTAACGTCGCCTGCAGTAATGTATTCATATCCACAAGCTGTACATTGACATTGATATTCGTCTCCGGTGTAAAAGTCTCATCGATCAGTGCTTTGATGACGTTCGCCTGGTCACGTCCGCTTCCGATCCATACAGTGATCGTCCTGCTGTCCTCGCCTTCCTCCGCAACATTTCCGATCGCATTGTAATCTACGATAAAGGAATAGAATAATTTCTTAAACTCATGTACGACGCCTGCTGCCACGGATCCGTTTTCTTCCGTTACCTTCTGATCCGGAGAAGTGATATAGATGGCGTCTAACTGTAATGGCTGCTGCTGTGCGTTCGTGATCCACGTTCCAAGTGCGCTGACATTCGTTTTAAATGCCTTCACCATCTTCGTGATCTTTTCCGTATCCCGCAGGATTTCATTAAGCTGATCCCGCATGGTGATAATGACGGTCTCCTCACTTCCGGCAACGCCCAGTGTATCTAAGGTGTTTAACACCTCATCGAGTTCATCCCGAATCACTTTCAGTTCGCCCTCGAGTTCCGGAAGACGTTTCTCGATCTGGTAATCGCGGTACTCATCCGGTGACACGCCGGTGATCCGGATGATCTTGCGGTACTCGCTGTTTAACTCTGTCACAATGCTCTGCACATCGCTGATGACTCCGGCAAAATCGCCGAGCACCACCTGCATACGCAAGGTGTGGTGGCCTTTGTTCAGATAAAACCGGTATGGTTCCCCTGATGCATCGGAGAGTGTTGTCATTTTCCAGGTACTGTCATAAGTAAAACCGTAATGGTTTAATTCCTCAAACGGTACTTCCCCGTCAATCATGATCTTGCGGGAAACATAGATTCCTTTGACGAAGTTCTGTTTCGAATGTAAGGTGATATTGTAAAAGCCATCCGCATCCGCGTCAAATTCCCATTCGATCCACTGTCCCGTCAGTCTCCAGCTATTGCCGCCGATGGAGTTATTTTTTAACTCTTTCGCACTGTACGGCGTGATCGCCGGTGAGGACTGATCCTGTACCGGATAAAGCATTCTCGACGACTTTTTCGTCGCATATTCTGCCTGGAGCTCAATGGACTGTCCGCTGGTATCTGATACCCCGTCCTTTTTCTGCTGTTCGTACACGGTCTTGTAATCAAAAAGCGATTCCTCATTCTGTAAATAAATGGAATGAAGGATCATCGGCTCTCTGCGGGAAACGACGGTGATCTCATGTTTTCCCTTTGTGAGGAAAATGGAGAGCGGTTCCGTCACATAACCGTCCTGATCGTAAAACCTGGAAAAGAGCCATTCCGGTGCCTCCATCTGCGTAGGCTTTAAATCATTTCCCTGATTGTCTTCATCCCAGATATCGGAGGTGTTTACCCACACTCTTGAAAATTCGATCAGTGAAAGTTCCCGGTACGAAAGTTCGCCGTCCACAAAAAAACTTCTCTGAATGGAGGAACCGTTTCCCGCTACCGGATAGTAGGAAATACCAAACTCATACATGCCTTCCTCCGCAATGTCCACCTCATAGGTAAGCATCCCACTCTCTTCCGTGTAGACAGAGGTTCCTTCCATCCCCTCATAATCGGTAAGAACTTCCGGCTCCATGCCCTCACATGTCACATAATCGGCTCCGTTGATCTCATAAGACGTCTCCGGTCTTTTTACATTTTCAAGTCCCTCTTTATAGGCTTCATACCCCTGATATTCTGCCGTATAATTGAGCACTTTTTTATAATCCTCATACGTCTTTGCCTTTGTCTCTGCGTGAATCGTCACACTCTGCCCCACGCAAAGCCCTCCGGATGTCAAAACCATCACTGCCGCCAGTGCACCCGAAAACCCCTGTTTCAAAAATCCCATTCTCACGGCTATCCCCCTCTTAATTTATAACAATATTTCTTCCCCTCAAACCCTTCCAGCTAATTTTATTAGTCCTATTAACTTTTAAGTTATCGTTAACTTAATTTTAATTATATATATTACATTATTATATGTCAATATTTGTGATTATTTTTGTGTAATATGCACATTTTTCTTTTCTGCTTTTTGTAGAAGATATTTTATTGGATTTTCACACTTTGTTCACATTTACTTAATTTTTTATTTTTTAAGTTATTTTCGTGCCGCTTTTCGCTCAATATCCACAGAAACCGTTGTGTGGTAAATAAGTACTATTTTATATTTTTTCTCTTATTTCCGCGTCATATTGCGTGTTGTCTGATAACTTTAGGTAAAAAAATTTTTGTTTACCACATGTACTTTTTTCATTTGTCGACGCAGATTTCATTATAGCAGTTGTCATTTTCCGGATATACGGTAATTTTCAGACTTTATTCGCATGTATTTTTGTGAATTTGCGTTTTTTGACATGAATCCCAAAAAAAGCATGCCGCTTCTAAATTTATATAGAACCGCATGCTTTTTGCTTGCAACTATAAGTCTTTTCATTTACATTTTTCTTTATTGAAATCAAAGAGCCGGTTTCGAGATAACTATATTTCCCATCCAAAACAAGATGCTTTATTGCCTGCCTTGCTTTAGGAAAAAGTTGTACTTCATCAAAAATGATCAATGACTCATGTTCATATAATGTCACTCCGGTTTCCGCCTGAAGTCTCAAAAAAACATATTCAAATTTCCTATATCATCAAAACATTCCCGTATATTATTCGCTGTTTTTGAAAAATCTATTAAATATATGATTTATATTCATTTTGGGCAAAATTTTCCGCGATCGTCGATTTTCCAACCCGTCTGGCACCTTCAAGCAAAACAGCGTATTTATCTGAATAAGTCTTTTTCCATTCTAATAATTCGTTATATACTTTTCTTTTAAAATACATAAGTATCTCCCAAATATAAGATCACAAAATGTGCATTTCTTCAAAATTTTCTGTTTTTATCCATACATTTTTTCGATCTGTCCGGGTTCCATAGTCTGTTCCGGCACAAAACGCTCTGACGCGGCATACTGATACAAACTGTAGAACAGCCATTTTGCCGCGATCTCATCTTTATGCAAAAGATCCGGCTGACAAAACAGTACGCTTCCATTATCCACTTTCGCCTCATAGATCAGTCCAAGCCTGTGATTGCGGGCAAAATTGTCGATTACCCAGACGATCGGTTCAATGTCTGTCCCGTCTAAAATTGCATTTTTTTCCTCTGTTACGATATCCCACCACTGCGGTGTCTCATATTCCTCCGTCACAAACTCCGCCAGCGCCGGATGCTCTGAGCGGATGTAAAGTCCCATCGTTCCAACCGGTTTTGGTCTGTTCATGCTCTCGGAGATCGATGCAAACATCGGGTAGCACCAGAAATCCGTACAGTAGGTTCCGATCATTGCATAGGCATCCCGGATACCGGTGCCAAAAAATAACACTTTCCTGCCTTCTGCCACCGCACGCTTTAACTCTTCATACCGATCGGTGATGACCGGCAGCGTATCCGCCTTCTGACGCAGTATGTTCACAACATCCCCCAGTTTAGAATGGCATTTCGGAAAGGCATAGATCTCATAACTGTTCTCTATACTGCTTCCCTCTATCTCCACATGGACCTCATAAACCTGCGGCACACCACACTCCGGAATCCGAAATGTTCCGTCAGCGTATTCACTCAGACGCGTCTGTGTAAAATGCATCCGCTCTGTCTCATTTCTCATGCGCTCCCCGGTCACTTTATTTTGCATGGTCACAACGATTCTTGCATCTTTAAGTTCTGCCGGATTCATGTTTGAAAACAGGACGCGGTAGGAAAATTCCATTCCTTCTTCATACACGAAGGATGGAAAAGAAAGCATCAGCACACAATCCGAACAAAAACTTCTCCAATCGTCCGCCGTGATCAATCCCTTATTTTCCATAAAAGCATTTAAGATACCGACCAATGCCGTCCCCTGTCCGGTAAAATCCTGGAGATCTAAGATCTGAAAACCTGCAAGTTCCCTGCTCTTAAATGCCGTCTCTAACTCACGTTTATAACACTGCACAGCAAGTTTCCCGGACGCCTGAAAAAACTTCTGCGCCATATGTACCATGCCGGCCTGCTCCAGCCGTTCCTTAAATATCTTTAAATTCTCCGGCACAAGCACTCCGGTATATTTTTCGATTTCCCGGTAATCCGGGTATGTCTCGTACTGCCCGATCTCGTGGGATACGACCGGGATGTGAGGGATCAACTCTTCCTTTCCTTCTGCCTTTACCTTCTTTGTCCCTGTTCCAAACTGGATCTCGATCTCCCCGACACCACTCTCCATCTCTGCTTTCTGTGCCGGACGGATTTTATCATCATAACTGTATTCCATTTCCGGTCTTTTAACCTGCACATGGCCCTGCGGGGCATCACACATGGCATAGGATCCACGGAACAGCCGCTCTTTTGAAAAACGTACCCCACAGAAAAAATCATCATTAACAAGCACAGTCGGCACAAACTGAAAATTATTTGATCCCTGCACATACCAGTGACGGCGGTCCACCGCTTTATAATCACCGAGGATCTCATCTAACACTTTCGGATTTCCCCACAGCTCATTTCCCAGTGAAAACAGGAGAAATGACGGATGGTTTCCGTATTCCCTTAAGATATCATAGCCTTCCTGTTTTAAAAATTCCTGTCTCGTCTTATCATACTCCGGCTCCCCTTCCGCCACGATCGTTCCCCAAAACGGAAGTTCCGGCTCTAAATACATTCCGACCTCATCCGCTGCCACAAATGCAGCTTCCGGCGGACAGCAGGTGTGGAACCGGTAGTGGTTGATCCCGTAATCCTTTGCGGTCAGAAACACCTTTTCCCAGGACTGCACATCCATTGGGGCATAGCCAGTCAGCGGAAAGATCATTCCGTCGTGTTTTCCACGCAGCAGCAGAGGCTGTCCATTCAGATAAAAACTCCGCTCATCCGTTGTGAGATCCCGAAAACCAATGCAGATCTTTTTTTCATCCGCATAAGTGCCGCCGGACGTCTCTCCGGAAATTTCCACCCTCATTTCATAGAGAACCGGCGTGTACTCATTCCAGCCTTCCGGTTCATTCTGTCCTTTTAGATCAAATGTATGTGTGATCTCATTTGCTCCCGCAGTAAGCTGTACCGGCACGCTCTCACAAAACCAGTCCACGGATTCCCCTTTTTTGCAAAGACTGACCGCAAGCTTTGCATAAAACTGCGATATTTTATCATCCACCGCTGCATTTACAGCGATCTTAAGCTGCCGTTTCTTCCAACACGACTCTGCAAAAACATCTTTAAGCCGCACACCGCGATACACCCGAAGTGAAATTTCACCTAAGATGCCGTTCCAGTTCGTCTGAGTATCCGGGGATGTCATATGACCGCCCGGCGCCTTATAATCCACATTGCTGATCATGACAGAAAGGTGTCCCCTGCCCTGCATTAAATATGCAGTCAGATCATAGATATGGCTTGTGCAGAAACTCTCACGGCTTCCCACAAACACGCCATCGATCCACACATAAGATTTTCTTGTGCGCTCTAATTTTAAAATGACCTGATCCCCCGGCTGATAATCTTTTACTTCCACCTCTCTGCCATACCACGCATACCCCTCAAAATGATAAGGTTCGGTCAGATATCCTATCTCTCTTTTCTCTCTCCGCCCGCCCTTTTTTGCCTCCGAGGTCGTTCCCGGCAATGCGATCGTGTCCGAAAAATGTCTGTTATAAAATTCCTGTTCCATGCCTTTTTTGTCCCCGTCAAGGCAAAATTCCCACATTCCGCTCAAATCTATTTTTGATTTCATTTTCCCTTCTCCTTCATTCAACTTTCTGATTCATGTCCCCCTTATGGCATCCCTGCAAATTCCTCCGGCTCTAACTTAAGCCGGATTGCCCATGGCGGAACCGCCGCATTATCATAGTCCTCTAAAAACAAAAATGCCGTCTGATAGTCCGGTCTCATTTTCGGATAAGTCCCCCTGCCATCCGTAAAATACAAAAGCCCACCAATATTTTTTAACTCTCCGCGCTCGATCAGGTCATTGACATACGAAAATACCGGACGAAAATCCGTGCTTCCACCGCCCGCAACCGTAAATTTCTGCATCAGTGCCGCAATATCCCGCTCGCTTCTTAATTCCACATCCGACCGGACCTGATTATCACACTGGATCACACGGATCTTTGACTGCGCAAAAAAGCTGTTTTTCTGCGTCAGAATAGAAAACGTCTCCTTTAAAAACTGTTCCACCAGAGTACCACTCGTCGAGTAACTGGTGTCGATCGCGATTACAAACTCGCGGATCTTTTTTACCTCACGACTCTCAAGCGGCTCCATCAGCGGCATATTTCCATATAATTTCAATCCATAGGTATAGTAGTTTAAGTCAAACTCCTCCGGATCCACTCCGATTTCCTCGCGCAGCACGGAAAAACGCTGCAAAAAATCCTTATAACTTCTTCTGCTCTTTTCCGCTGCCGCCTGCGCCAGAAATAAATCTTCGCCGTCCGTCGTCTCGCCGCCGCGCATCTCCTGTTCCATCTTCGTCTGCCTTGCGATCTTGTTCCACTGGTTCTGGTTTCTTACCGCCTGTTCCTGCTTTGCCTGTCCGTCCTCTTTTTTCGGCCAATAACAATGGTCATCCGTGTAAAATTCCTTTTGGAGCAGAATCTTTTGTTCCAGCTCTTCGTTCTCGATCATCCGGTATATCACTGCCGCGGAAATCCCCTGTTTCTGCTGTTTCTGCTCTTTCAGCCTGTCATACATCTGTTTTCTCGTCCAGCTTAAAATACGTTTTGTACACTCCGCCTGCATCTGGTCGATCGTGTATTCCACCGCAATATCACACGCTAAATGCCACGTTTCTCTGTCCCTGTTTCCGCCGATCCACAGATGGGAAAAAATGCAGTGTAATACCGTGTGCAGATATGCACGGCCTAAATACTGTGCATTTTTCTCAAAAATCCCGATCAGCCATTCCGGTGCCACATAAAGATACGCACCGTCCGTCGCAAATGCCCGCAGATCTGGATCGGACTTTAACTGTAACTGCGATAATGCCAGTTTTAAATACCGCAGTTCCATGTATAATTCATGCCGTACAAATTCCACGATCTTTGCCGACATCTCTTCCTGCCACTCTGACTCTGTCTGTATATGCGCCATTTGGGTTTCTCCTTTAAATTACAGTAAATTAACATTCTTTTACCACAGTTCATCAAATGAATATCGTTCTTTTTTCTGTTCTGTAAAGTATTTTCTCTGCAAATGCAAAAGTTCTGCCGTTCCCTCTGCCCACTCCATCCGGGAAGCCTGTTCTAATCCGGCTTTGACTGCCGCCTGTGTGATCCAGCCATTTTCACAGAAAAATGTGATCCGTTCCATGTTTTTTTGTCCTACAAGTTTGGGTATGATATATAATTCCTGCTCCCTTAAATGTGCCACATACCGCTCCTTCGCCTCATCCGTGAGACTGACCGGATAACGCAGCCGCAGGCTTAAAATGTGAAGCAGCGTATTTTCTTTTTCCTCCGCACATGCTTTCGGAAAAATCGTATCATACTGGCTTAAATCCGGGACTCCCTCCTTAAAACACTGCCTTGCCCGGAAGCCTTCTCCCTCGATACTCCGCCCAAAAATATGTGCCGGAGCGATCTCATCATAGCTCTCATAATATTCAGGATAAAAGACGGCTGTCTGCCCAGTTTTTCCTTGAAATGTCACTTCCATATCTGCAGAAATCCGGCTTAAGATCTGATTTGCCCCGCTGCGCTCCCCCACATCACAGCGTACCGTCAGAAAATGAAACTTTTTACAGTTCATAAAAGCATCGCTTCCGATCTCTTCCAGATACTTTCCGGTCTCAAGCATTTCTAATGCGGTGCAGTTGTAAAATGCATAGTTTCCCACTTTGTGCATATTATCCGGCAGTGTCACCTTTTTTAACCTGTCACCGCTAAGTTCCACGAGGCGTGTGTTCCAGTCTGCACCATCTGCCGGTATCTCCTGCCACTTTTTTTCCTCCGTGTCATAAATACAGACCGTGCACTCGTATTCTGACGGCAGGTGTTTCGACGCCGCAAAGCAGTAATCCCCCGCCTCCATGACTGCACGTCCGCCTATCGTCTCCGGCACGATGACGTCCTCTGACTCTCCAAATATCCTCAAAATCCTTATACTTTCCTCATCGATTTTGTTCCAGTAAAACTGATAATATGTCTGCATGGTACTCCTCATTTCTGTACTGTTCAATGCAATTAAGATCCTATACTTCCAGACAGCTGCGGATTGCATCCTCCACCAGCTGTTCCCCGATCACGATGATGACCTCCTGCCCCATTTTGATTGGTGAGATCACCAGATTCTTTTGGGTCGCATTGAGTTCGATCCACTGCTCTTTTTCATTCTTCATAAATCCCTTGACGCGGAATACATTTCCACAGGACTTGTCCGAGAACAATTTTTGTGCGGCTTCCTGTAATTTGACCTCCGTCAGGTGCATATTCATAAAATAGAGAGACTGAAATGTTTTCTCCTGTGTCAGATCCGGCTTGAGGTAGTTTTCCATGCGATAGCCACAGGATAACAGCTTTTTAAAGTCCTCATCCGTCAGCTTATCCCAATCTTTTGCGAAAACTTTATCAAACTGTCTCTTACACCCGATTTTTTCCAGTGCACGGTTTAAATGGTCAACCGCATTTTTCTGATCCGGTTCTGTTGTCTCCTGTGTCTTACTAAGAATAATACACCCTGCATTCGCTGCCTGCGACGCAAGCAGAAAATCTGCACCTTCCGGCAGGTTTTCTTCCAGATTCGAATCTAAGACGGTGATGACATTTCCGATCTGATACCAGCCGTCTAGCGGCTCCTCATGGAGCGTGTCAAAGAACTCGTCCACATCATAGATCCCGGATGGCTCCACGATCACGCGGTCATAACCGCACATTCCCATCGAGATCAGCTTGGTTTTAAAACGTCTCCGATGCGTATCAGCATCACATCCGCCCGATATCATCTCAAGTTCACAGTTGTCCCCCCTTAGATCGCCAAGCAGCATCATGTCCACATTGACGGCTCCAAAATCATTTTCCAGTATTCCGATATTCTGCCCCTGCGTGATCAGATAAGAGGCATACTTCCTTAAAAACGTTGTTTTCCCGGAACCTAAAAATCCGGTAATCAGATCTATTTTTACCATTTTTCACATTCTCCTTTTCAAATAATCTGCCACGAACTATCTCATAAGCTATAGTTTTTACATTAGTCCCAGCCGTGAAAAATTTTCTATAAAGCAGGCAGAGAATCCTGTAAACCAGGATTCTTTCTTATTCTGCCTCCCTTTTTCTTTTGATTTTAACGCAGCTGCGTCATGCCGCCAACCAAAATTCCCTTATTGTCATGATAAATTCTCTCAAACTGTGTCATCGGCAGTGGATTTTCTCCCATGCCCGCCTCGACTGTATAGCCCGGTCTGTCATATTCCTCGATAAACCAGTCTTTGTATCCGGCATAGCCGGAGGCACCCGGTGTTTCTTCCACCGCATAGCCACTCACACTGCCGAAATAATCTGCGATCTCTTTTGACCTTGCCGGTTCATAATCAAGATATTTCCAGTAAATGACTTCACCCTGCGTGTGGTATGCAAGGATCAGTAAAAAATCATTCTCTTTTGTCAGTTCATAGACTGCAACACTCTCCGGTGCCGTGAGCGGTGCTTTTCCGACGTAGTCCCGTGGTGCAGGTTTGTCATAGCCCTGAGAAAACTTGATCTGTTTTGCCATCTCCCAGCCCGCCGGAAACTGCAGATTTAAATCTACCCCGTCAATATTTGCCTTCCAGCCATCCGGAAACGGGATCGACGGATAATCATCTGCGATCCGTTTTGCCCTGCGGTAATATACACCACTGTTTAACAGACCATTGACTAAATCCACCCCGTCCGGATTCACAAGCGGCACCATGCAGAGCCTGAATTCATCAAACAAGGTCCGCGCATCCACCGATTCCTGCCCCATGCCCGTCTGTCCGTCATTTTCCTCCCGGGCGGCCGATGAAAAAGCAATGTTTCCGCCCGCCGCATAAGCCGCCGCGTACTCCTCTGCAAACGTTAAGAGCACCGGCGTTGTAATACTCTCATTTGCATGATAGGAAGCGCTGTAAAATACCTGTTTCTCACCGGTTCCAATCCAAAGGCTGTGAATATCCTTTCCCATCACACTTTTTCCGATGACACCGGTGGACAGAAACGGATAGCGCACCACAAGTCCCTCTACGATCCACTGTGTCAGGACTGACGTATATTTTACCATCTGCGGAACTAACGGAAATCCAAGCGGGATCGTCAAAACGGCATCAACAACCAGATCATCCGGATCGATCAGCGGATTTGCCACAAGGATTGCCTCCTCCGTTGTCCCATATCTGCGCGACAGTCCAAAGACCGTATCTCCCTTTTCGATCGTATGCATGCGGTATCCGGTCAGATATGGTTTTAACTGCTCCCATACCGCACGGTTTACCGTACACACATCCGTATTTCCGGTAAAATCTTTCAGCGCCTGACAGGTGTGCTCCCCGAAAATTCCGTCAATTCTCGTCGGATATCCCGCTCTGGTCAATGCAAGCTGCAAATATTCTACCCAGATACCACGGTCTCCCTGTATTAAAAATTGCATATTTTCCCCTTTGTATCATTCTTTCCACTATTATATGCACCTTCCCGGAAAATTTTCTTTTTTCTATTTTACAAAAGCGATATTATCCATGTTCACCGCACCGTTTTCTATCCTGTCAAACGCAAACCGTACACTTCTGATCTGACTCCTGTCAAATCCGTTTTCCTCCGTAAACTGCTTTTCCGTGATATGCACGGTCTGAAGCTGCCTCTTATATTCATTTTTTCCTGTGATATACTGGATCTTGGATAATTTTACCGGAAATGCCGGATACAGGATCGTAGAATCGCATAAAGTACTGACCGCACGATTTCCATGGATATCTGTCAGCACCACAGAAAAATCCATCGGTTCATTCTCCGCTTTCTCCCTCAAATCCATGGCATCAAAACAGATTCCGCCCTCTCCCATTGCCATCGGCTCATCCAGTGCGATCTCATAATATGCCGCTTTAGTGTCCTTCCATTTCAGGCGCACTGCATGGTTCTCCCTCTTTCCCATCGCCGATTCAGAATCCGCCAATTCTTCCTCCGTCCACATTGTAAAATGCTCCGCTGATACGCTGCCACATGGTGCCGTTTCTAAATCAGAGTCCTCCTCATAATCAGTGATAAACAAAGCGTCTGACGTTTCATACTGCTGCACATAGAGTGTTTCCGGCAGATATTCCGCATACTTTGCATAATCTGTCAGAAAATCCGCATAGGTGTCTTTTTCCTTTAAGCTCTTATCTAAAAAAACAAGCGAGGCAATTTTTAAGATCTCCTGCTGATCCTCCGCTGTAATAAAATTTTTTACATTCAGCCACAGGGAAAACGGCCTCCCGATATCATATTCTCCCCATTCCGTATTGAATTGCCCGTGATTTGCACCGGCAATATAGAGCGAGGATGCTATATACGATCTGTCTTTTGAAAATGAAACATTCTCATACTGCTCATTTCCGAGAAAAACACTGATGTCCTGATCGTTTGCCCCCTGCAGCACCAGATAATCGACATCTGACAATTCCGTTTCATGCCCCGCCGGCAGATACTGGCTGACAGACGGTGCAACTGCGATAAGTGCCCGGATTCTGTAATGATAATCAAACATAAACATTCCATTGCTCGGATATGCATCATACTCATTAAAAAGATATGCATCCGCGATCATCTCACCGCCCCGCGAATGTCCCATCAGTGCAATATTGTCCTCATCGATCTTACTGTAGACCGGCTGCGATTCATCCCCGTTTTTCTCTAAGATCTCCCCGATATTTTCCAAAAGAAGAACAGCGCGCGCATCATTTTCCCCACTTCTCTCATTTAAAATATTTTCATCCACAGAGACGAACACATAGCCGTGTGATGCCAGATACTCTCCGAGATAATCATATCCACGATATGACTCTGCCGTAATGCTGTGGTTGCCGTGCGCCATAAACACGACCGGACAGTTTTCTGCCTCCTTAGGAAACCAGATTTTTCCCGCGATTGGTGCATCTTTTCTGGTATGTTTCGTAAAGAAACTGCGATAGATTCTGTGCCACTTTTTCTCTTTTGCCACATATGGACTTAAATCCACTGTCCCCGTCGTCATATCGGTTCCACCATCCGGACCATAGGTCAAACAGACGGGCGTATATGCTCCTTTTGCACAGTAATCTGCAAATCCTGCCACCTCACCTGCCTGTGTCACATAGATATTTTTTTTGAGATAATCCGAAATATATCTGTCCGAAAATCCCTGTCCAAACAAAAATGCCAAAAATGCGCACCAGACGATGCAGCCCGCTGCAAAGTGGATTCCGCTAAACAGTGTATGCCGTCGTTTCACAAGCCACGCCCAGATAAATCTTCCCGATAACAGCAGCAAAAAATAAATCAATGCAGCAAAAAAAGTGCTGACCATATGTTCATTGCCAACACTTCCATATACACAGCAGCAGACAAATATCAAAAATCCTGCAATCCCATACAAAAAACTCTCAATATTGCGATGCCAGATGCGGCCGCCGATGCGTGAAAACAGACATGCTGCCCCCGCGAACAGCATATCGCCTAAGATCACTCCTCCAACGAAAAAAATCAGTTTCGTTCCAAAATATTCAGATGCCAGTGCACCGCAGAAAAATCCCGTGATCACAAGCACCACCAATTTCATTCCCCATCCGGTATCTTTCAGATTCAACCGGTATGCCCTGCCATATCCCTGCAGTCTGCCACGCAAAAATTTTCTCATCTGTCAACTGTCCCTGCTTACTTTTTTCTCCGCTTTTTCCTCATACATCAGCATCTCAGCCCGTTTTACATAACTCTCTAACACGTTTTCTTCCCCGGGATGTGCGACTACAGCACCGATACTTGCGCTCAAATCAAAAGGGAGCTGCATTGCTCTCTGTGTCTTACTCAATTCCGTCCGGATCTTCTGTGCTAATACCCTGCCGGATTCCTCGTCCTTTGCGCCCTCTAATACAATAAACTCATCGCCGCCTGTCCGCGCTGCGATTGCATCTGCATCACAATGTTTCAACATCGCTTTTGCAATGGAAACGATTGCAAAATCCCCATACTCATGTCCAAAAGTATCGTTAATGTATTTCAACCGGTCTAAATCGATAAACATCACTAACACAGGCATTTTTTTCTCGCGCATAATCGTGAAGTAACTTATCGACAACTTCTGGTATCCCATGCGGTTATAAAGTCCCGTCACAGAATCCCTGACATAAAGATCGGAAAGGATCTGGTTCATATGCTCTAATTTTTCTTTTTTATGGAGATTTTCCATCGCATTGGTCAGTGTTTTTATCACCTGGAACAGATATTGTTTTTCCATCAGATAAACTGCATTTTCAATAACAAAATACCCGACTGTACGGTTTCTGAAATGCATTGGCAGAAACAGAAAATCCGTTCCGCCCTTTTGTGGTTCAAAAAATGGAAAAATACCTTCGATCTCCATCTGGTCTGTATCCAGCATTTTACCATTTTTATATGCAAACTTTACCTGCATGCATTTCGGATAGCCCTCCACATGAAAATCTTCCTCCTCAAAAAAGCTGAGGCTCCGATGTGTTTTCACCTGTTCCTTATACGTATCCATATGTGAATCCAGTATCAAATACATCGCATCACACTTTAAAGACGGGATACATTGTGGAATACAATACATCATCTCACGGACTGTATTGCATTTGAGAAGCTCGTATTCCAGGGAAAATACTTCATCCTCAAACCGTGCTGTCTCAATTCCATACATGACCTGCCCTTTTAAATATTCTGCCTGATCCGGCACTTCTCCCGGCATACAGCCACAGCTGTCCCAGAAAATGCCTTCTGTATCCGTATAATAAAACCGGTCCGGTTTTTCCCCTTTCCAGATGTGAAGAAACAGATCTACACATGCGATTCCGACATTTTCCCGGATATGACTGATTGTGGAAATCCTCGGTTCATAATATGCCGCTTTGTCAAAATTATCAAAACCTGTCACACAAAAATCTTCCGGCACCTGGTATCCGTGCGCCGTGGCTGCCTCGCACACGCCAACTGCAATATTATCATTTCCACAGATAATCGCCTGTGGCAGCCTGCCTTTATCGTGTGTTTCAAGCAATTTTTCAAATCCGTTGACTCCGCACTGATATTCAAAGCTCTCACAATAAAAATCAGACTCCGAATATGTAAGCTGCTTTTCATCCATATATGCCCTTAAGGCAGCAATTCTTTTTACATTCTCATAATTATCTTCCGGGCCCATGACAAACCAGTATTTTTTACATCCGTGTTTCTCATAAAGGTGTTCAATCATCATCCGCATTGCTTTTTCATTGTTGATTCCGACATAATAAAAATCTTCAATCTCATTTGCAATGGAAATGACCGGTACACCGGACTCTTTTGCCCGCCGTATCACATCTTCCCACACCTCCGGATAGCCAATGTTATTGAGATCAAGAATGATTCCGTCAAACTCACGCAGATCCGGAAGCCGGTATATATTATACTCACCGGTATTATACTCCTCATCGCAGCTCCATCCGCCCGAACTGTTAAAGATGTACAGACTCACTTCCTCGCCGGTCTGTCTGATTCTCTGAAGAATTCCTGCCGGCCATGCAAAAGTAAACCACCTTTTCCAGCCATCCATAATCAGTGCAATTTTCTTCATGACTCTCTCCTGTCCACCTTAATCCTGATAGAGTACTATACTAGTACATCGTTTTCAAAATAACTACACCATTCACTTGCCTGCGGATTGGTATAGTTATTTACGAAACGATGTACTAGACGAAAAAACCCCGGAAACAAAACGCTTCCGGGGTCTTCTATGCCAAATCAGCACTCGCACCCATTAAACTCTGGATAAGTACTCACCTGTTCTTGTATCGATCTTGATCACATCATCCTGCTCAACGAATAATGGAACAGATACAGTTGCACCAGTCTCAACAACTGCCGGTTTTGTAGCACCTGTTGCTGTATCGCCTTTGAATCCTGGCTCTGTGTCAGTAATTCTTAACTCTACGAACAGAGGTGGCTCTACTGCGAATACGCTTCCGTTGTGGGAGCACATTTTAACCATTTCGTTCTCTTTTACGAACTTTAAGGCATCACCGATATCGTCTTTGGATAAAGCGATCTGGTCATATGTCTCAACATCCATAAAGTAGAATAAATCACCATCTGCATACAGATACTGATAATCTTTTCTGTCAATACGTGCCTGTGGGCATTTCTCTGTAGGACGGAATGTTTTCTCAACAACACCGCCACTCTTAATATTTTTTAACTTAGTTCTAACAAACGCTGCACCTTTACCTGGTTTAACGTGCTGGAATTCAATGATCTGGTAAATGTTACCCTCTAACTCGATGGTAATACCATTTCTGAAATCTCCTGCTGAAATCATGTAACTTCCTCCTTAAACATACGCCCGAGTTTTGGACTCTCTGATTTTTCTATTTTATAATAAATGCCTGTACATTTCAAGCTTTTTTTCGTTTTGCTCCATCAAATTGACAAAAAAACTGCGGATTTATTCATTTCGCTCCTCAATCTCATGGATCAGATCAATTCTCGTCTGGTGTCTTCCGCCTGAAAACTCTGCATCTAAATATGCTTTTACGATGTCTTTTGCAAGCTCTGTTCCTACGATTCTTGCACCGAATGCAATAATATTTGCATTATTATGCTCTTTGACAAGTCTTGCAGTTGCACAGTCAGAACATACAGCCGCACGTACTCCCTTTACTTTATTCGCAGCAATCGAAATACCAACTCCGGTTCCGCAGATCAGCACTCCGCAGTCTGCCTCTCCTGCCACAACAGCACGTCCGACTTTTTCACCGTACTCCGGATAATTGCAGCTGTCTAAGGTATCTGTTCCAAAATTAATGACCTCATGACCTAATTCTTTCAAATAATCCATGATGACAAATTTTAACTCTGTTGCTGCATGATCATTTCCAATCGCAATTTTCATTTTTTTCCTCATTTCTTTCTATTTTATTTACTCTTAAATGAGCATTTTATCCATAACAAAAGCGCTGCCCAAAAATATGCTGTCTATTGTTTTTCTTTATTTTTTTCCAGATCTCTTCTGTAGAAATACAGCACGATCTTTTCCAGATACCGTTTTAACACGATCTGTATCTCCTCTTTGGGATGAATCGGTTTTACCAGGATCGAGCGGATACCGGCACGCTTTGCACCATATACATCCGTAAAAATCTGATCTCCGACAAAAATGGTATTGCCGGTATCTGTCCCCAGTTTCTCCATCGCCTTTTTATAATTTGCCGGATTCGGTTTGCCCGCCTTATAGATATAAGAAACATTGACTGCATCATTAAACATTTTCACACGCGGTTCCTTGTTGTTTGACAACAGCATACACGCAAATCCCAGTTCTTTTAAATGTGCAAACAGTGCACATGCACGCTCATCCGCCGGTGCTCCATGCCGCACCAGTGTGTTGTCTATATCAAAAATCACACCGCGATACCCCTGTGCATACAATTCATCAAAATCTATCTCGTAGGTCGAATCCAGATACTCATCCGGATAGAACTTTTCCATCATATTTTCTTATCCTCATTTTCATACAAATTTGGGTTTGTATGTATATTTTTATTTGCCTGCAAATTTGGTCTGCATACATATTTTTTCATGTAAATTTTCATACAAAGTACAGTGTACTATACTTTCAAAAAAATATCCAGTAAAAAAGAGAATCACCCACAGGCAATCCCCTTTCCATCATCAATGTTCTGTTTACAATGAGAAATTCTCATTCGGACGAATATATAATAATCCGGTCTGGCTCATACGCTCTCCAACAAAAAACTGATACTGCTGTAACACCTGATCCTTCTTCATATCGGAGATAGCTTTCTCAACATCCAGACTCGTAATATCGCTCGCGATTCCTTTCAGATCATACTCTGCATCCGGCTGATATTGTTTCGCATACTCTGTGGCACCATGATCCGGCTTGTTATCCCTCTCACTCTCTGTAACCTCAGCCACACGGGTATCTTCCCCCGCCGTATCTATGGCATTTGGTACACTTTCCTCCTGAATCTGAGTATTCTTTATGGTATTGTAATCATAAAACCCCGCCTGTATACGGATACCTGAAATATTCATACCACCCAATCCCATCCATCTGCATCTTCTTGACAAAAACTATATCGGTCTGCCTTTGTAAATACTTTAGCATAATTTTAGCGTTCCGTTACTTGTCTAACATCTTTTTCAATTCGCTCATAAATGTATTCACATCTTTAAACTCACGATATACCGAAGCAAACCTTACATATGCAACTGCCTCGAGATCTTTCAGCTTATCCATCACAAGTTCTCCGATCAGACTGCTCGGGATCTCCTTCTCCTCACGATTAAATATTTCCGTCTCAACCTCATCGACTAACTGATTGATCTGATTGACAGAAATTGGTCTCTTATGACATGCCCGCAGTACCCCTGCTTCAATTTTGGAACGGTCATACTGCTCCCTGTTATTGTCCTTTTTAATCACGATAAGCGGTATCGTTTCAACCTTCTCATATGTTGTGAAGCGCTTCCCACATTCATCGCATAACCGTCTGCGGCGAATCGAATTGTTATCGTCTGCCGGTCTTGAATCAATGACTCTCGTATTCTCACTGCTGCAAAACGGACACTTCATAAGCTACCTCCTATGCACAGACCCCATTTATTAAAAGTATATCCATTGTTTTTGTAATTGTCAACATAATTTTCCCTGTTATGTCCACCTGTTTTTGGTTATTTCAACGAAAAGTTTCGAAATATTTTCGTTTTACTGTATTTTCTTACGAACTTCTTTTTCTTCTATATCAACCAATATGATATCCGGTCCGATTTTTACGATTTTGCACCATGGAATATGCAGTTCAAATTCTCTTCCCACACATCCAAAAAACTTTGCCGGTCCAGGAACAATAATCGTCCGGATACATCCGTCATGCTCATCAAACTCCAGATCACAGACATTTCCAAGACACTTGCAGTCACAGACATTGATCACTTCTTTTTTCTGAAATTCACAAAAACGCATATAGTCTTCCAAATCCGTTCATTTAGAAAACCATATGCGTCCCGGTATATTTTTAGACTATTTTTTATACATTAAAGCGGAATAAGATTACATCTCCGTCTTTGACCACATAATCCTTTCCTTCCATTCCGACGATTCCTTTTTCACGCGCTGCGGAAAGACTTCCATTATCTAATAGATCCTGATAGTTTACAACCTCAGCCTTGATAAATCCACGTTCAAAATCCGTGTGGATCTTTCCTGCTGCCTGTGGAGCTTTTGTGCCTTTTTTGATCGTCCATGCACGGCACTCATCTTCCCCGGCAGTGAGGAATGATATCAGTCCAAGAAGTGAATAGCTTGCAGCTACAAGCTTGTCAAGTCCGCTTGACTCAACACCGAGATCCTCAAGATATTCTTTTTTCTCATCCTCATCAAGCTCTGCAAGTTCCTGCTCTATCTGCGCACAGATTACGAATACTTCTGCGCCTTCTTCTTTCGCCATCTCTCTGACTTTCGCAACGTGCGGATTCGATGCTCCGTCATCTGCAAGATCATCCTCTGCCACGTTTGCCGCATAGATCGTAGGTTTTGCTGTAAGAAGGTTGTATCCCTTAAACCAGATCTGTGCATCATCATCGTCCGGTACTTCAAACGTTCTTGCCATCTTGCCATCTTCAAGATGCTTCTTTACTGCCTCTACAAGTTCAAGCTCTTTCGCAAGTGTCTTATCCATTCTTGCCTGCTTTGCAATTTTTGAGATTCTTCTGTCAAGGATCTCAATATCTGAGAAAATAAGTTCAAGATTGATTGTTTCAATATCTCTTGCCGGGTCAATGGATCCATCCACATGGATGATATTTGTATCCTCAAAGCAGCGTACGACATGAACGATTGCATCTACTTCACGAATGTTTGCAAGGAACTGGTTTCCCAATCCTTCCCCCTTACTTGCACCCTTTACAAGTCCTGCAATATCAACAAATTCAATCGTTGCTGGTGTAACTTTTTTCGTGTGGTAGAGTTCACCAAGCTTTACAATTCTCTCATCCGGCACGGATACAATTCCCACATTCGGATCGATCGTAGCGAATGGATAATTCGCCGAAAGTGCGCCTGCCTTCGTAAGTGAATTAAATAATGTAGACTTTCCGACATTTGGGAGTCCGACGATTCCAAGTTTCATAATTTATCTATCTCCTTCTAAAAGTATTGATTTTACTGTATTTCTTGCTCTTTCGGTTTTCTCTAGTGGGCCATTTAGTGGGCCATTTTTTCACTAAATCACTTTTAGAGCTTCTGCTACCAATTCGATTTCTTTTAACTTTTCTTCCTCGGTAGTATGAACATACAAGTTCATGGTAATTCCAATATTAGAATGTCCTAATAACATCTGAAGCGTCTTTGGCTTCATTCCCGCTTCGATACATCTGGTTGCAAACGTATGTCTAAGAACATGCATCGAAAAATGCTTAATCCCTGCTTTATCGCAAATCTTGAATAACGCAGTATCATATGTACTGTTCTTAACCGGTGTGCCAAGTCTCTTACATAAGAAAACTTGATTCACCCACTCAATTGGAATCACACTAATATCTTTATGCTTTTCTTTTTGACGTTTTAAAATTGCAATTGCTTCATCTGTAAGCGGAACCGTTCTGATTCCTGATTTGCTCTTTGGTGGTCCAACTTTCCACTCTCCAACAGAATATCTGTATTCCATGGTTCGGGTAATCTTCATCTTCTTATTTTTAAAGTCGATATCTTCCCACCTAAGTCCAACCAACTCTCCAGTACGAAGTCCAGTCTGCAAAACAAATCGAAACTGATCCTCATAACTGTTGCCAGTCGCATATTCAAGGAATTTTCTTTGAGTTTCAATAGTAAGTGCTTCCTTTTTCTCGGATTCCTTTCCTATATCACTCTTCACAGACTTCTTGCATGGATTATTGGTAATTACATCGTTCTCCTTCGCGAACTCAAGCATGTTGTACAAGGCTATCCTTGTCTGGTAAATCGTTGTTGTCTTGTACCCTTCATCTGCCATATCATTCATAATCTTCTGGCAATGAATTGGTTTCACATCAACAAGCTTCATATTACCAATCACAGGCTTGATATTTCGTTGGTATCGCTCTGTATAATTGCGTGAAGTATTGGGCCTGACCATTTTCTTTTTCAAATCAATCCAATACTCAAACCATGCATCCACTATCATGTCATTTGGAACATTCAGGTCACAATGTTCATCAAGAAATTGTGCCTCTGCTATCCACTGTCTGCATTCCTGCAATTTCTTAAAACGCTTATGCTGTCTTTTGCCGAACCTGTCGACAAAACGTGCAGAATATAATCCGTTTTTCTCCTGCGATATACCCACACCCAGCTCTTTACCTTTTAAGTCTTTTCCCATATTAAAACTTCCTTTCCATCATTTTCATTATTGGAAGCTCTAATACAGCAATATATAGTGTACCACATCAGAGCCAAAATGTACATTTCTTTCTTTTGTACAATACATTTCCGTCTATATTTCAATACTTGTAGCAATGAATTGCTCAAACTCTCTTCTTTTCACAAGTTTCTTCTTTCCCACATATAATACAAATGGGTAACGTGGCATTTTCAGCAGTTCACTGATTCTGTTTTGTCCAATATTGCTGTATTCGGCTGCTTCTTCAATTGTAAGTGTTACTTTATTGATATGATACCTCTGAAGTAGACAAGGTAAATAACCAAAATCTACTTTGGAGGTATTTTTATGGGAAGAAAACCCAAGTGTACGGTTGAAGAAAAAATTTCTGCTGTCGAGGATTATCTGAATGGAATACGTTCTCTGAAATTATGGTAGATTTATCTATAAAAAGTACACGAACTATAAGAAACAGGATACTGGCATATCAAAATGGGGGAATAGAAGCCCTCTGCTCTGTCACAGCTAACCATTCCTATTCCAGTGAATTTAAAATTGAAATGGTTCGGAAGGATATCAACGGGGAAGGATCGGTTACCGATTTATGCGCCAGATATGGAATTCCTGCACATGCAACACTACAAAAATGGATTTCGTTGTATAATGCCAATAGAGAACTTAGGGATTATGATCCCAAGAGGGAGGTCTATATGGCAGAAGCAAGAAGAAAGACAACGCTAGCTGAACGTAAAGAAATCGTCGAATACTGTATTACCCACAACCGGGATTATAAAGGAACAGCTTCTCTATATGATGTTTCTTATAGCCAGGTGTATTCATGGGGCAGAAAATATGATATTGCTGGAGAAGATGGTCTATCCGATAAACGTGGACACCACAAAACGGATGATGAAGTTGATGAACTGGAGCGGCTGCGCCGGGAGAACCTTCGACTAAAGCGCCAACTTGAAGAAAAAGATATGGTGGTGGAACTGTTAAAAAAAGTGAAGGAATTCGAAGGGATGTGAGGCTTGGAAAACTACGGTTTGAATCAAAATATCAGGCAATAAAATATTTTTACGAAAAAAAAACAATGGAGTATCAACTGGATGTGCAAACAATTGGGCATATCACACGCTGCTTACTATAAATGGCTGCACCGGACAATTCCAGAGCGGGAATCCGAGAACACAAAACTGGCAGAACTGATAAAGGAGTATGACGAGCGGTTCGGACATATCTTGGGATACAGGCGGATGACAAGCTGGATCAACCATTTCAATCACACCAGCTACAGCAAAAACAGAGTTCACAGAATCATGAAGAAGCTGGGAATTCATTCTATTATCCGTAAAAAGAAGAAGAAATACCAGTCGTCCAGACCGGAGACAACAGCGGAAAATAAGCTGAAGAGGGAATTCAATGCAACGAAACCTAATGAGAAATGGGCTACGGATGTTACGGAATTCAAGGTTCCTGAGACTGGCAGGAAACTATATCTCAGTGTCATCATTGATCTATATGATCGATTTCCAGTTGCGTATGTCATAAGCGGAAGAAATGACAATAAGCTCGTGTTTGACACATACGATAAGGCTCTCAAAGATAATCCGGATGCCAGGCCGATTTTTCATTCTGACAGAGGTTTTCAGTACACGAGTAAAATATCTCAGAAAAGGCTTCGTGAACAAGGCATGGAACAGTCTATGTCCCGTGTTGGACACTGCTGTATATTCCGGTGACATAAAACCATCTGCACGGGGATTCAGCCCCGGAATAATCACTTTTTAGTCTAAGAATCTCTCGATACTTGGTCATGGTCATGACCTCCTTTGAATGTATTTACACCAAGCGGTGTATGCTTACATTCTAAAGGATTTATGATTAAGGTTTCCACCACCGGAATGGCGGTTCCCTCGAAAACGGATTTACGGTTTCCTTACACCGGACAGCAGGGACACGGACACCGGATTATTCACCCACATGACTTCCTTCCGGCGTAATAGTCAATGCTTCGTAACTCTCATTCATCTTTTCGACTGTATTGGTAGTCACAGCTGCATCAATGCCCCTATCATAAAGGGCTTTCCCTACATCCTCTGTAAACTGTTCTTTGAAATTTTCAAAATCCATCTTTCTACCTCTCTTATTCTTATTCTTATTCTTATTCTTATTTTGTTGTTCCGAGTCGTCACCCGATTTCGGGCAAAAGAAAAGCGCCAGACCTACTCTCCCAAGTAAGCTGACGCTAAACCTTTGTATTCATTTGCAAAAGAAAAACGAGGGAAGTTTTCTTGACCTCTCTTGTTTGCCCATGATAATAATATCACACCTAAAAACAGAATAAAAGTGACCGAATATCGACAAAACATGTTACTGTTCAGACCATTGTAAAAACTGACGAAATTTAAAAAAATATATTTGTGGATAAACTCAAGCAGGATGGGAAGTCTCGTTAACGACTTCCGAATCCTGCTTTTTCTTTTGAAATTATAAACAGTACCTGCATGTTTTCCTGCTTTTACATGGCTGGAATACGGATTTCCACTCCTGCTTCTTTCATTTTTCTGCCGGTTATCCACCGTCATTCTGCCAGTCCCGTAATTCGTCCGATTTCCCATTCGTCCCTGTTTCTGCTATACTTATCCTATACTTAAGGAGGCACAAATGAACGCAGATGATAAAAGCAAACTCAAAGCATATGAAGAACTTATAGGCAGTCTTGAGCATACAAACGGACTGCAGCACAGGGTCATTGAAACCCAGTCCTCATTGATCAAATCCCTTGAGGAACATAATGCAGAATTAGAAAAAATCATTGATGATCTGACAAACATTTAAGGAAAGGACGCGGCATGGGGATGGGAAATTCTTTTGAAACCATTACAGTACTTCAA
>OGOE01000177.1_pt1 | contig 81125 bp, 69 predicted proteins | sample 1552611 | NCBI WGS metagenome assembly OGOE01 (sample SAMEA2580129, study PRJEB22360) | human gut metagenome | biome: human gut; feature: human-associated habitat; material: faeces | place: Denmark | collected 2008/2010
CTAAACAACACTGTTTTGGGAAATCTGACATCTACACTTCACAACATATCACTTCCAATCCGTATTCTTGTAAAATCAGGTTTACAGTCCCAGCAGCTGTTTCTTCTTCGCTTCGAATTCCTCTGCCGTGATAACGCCTGCATCCAGCAGTGCCTTATACTTGGGCAGTGCCACGGTGGGATCCTCTGTCTGTACCGGTGCAGCCTGCGGTGTACTCTGGGTGTGCTGGCTCTGTGTGGAGGCATGGGGATCTATTACCTGTTCCTGTACCTGGGGATCGATGATCTGCATCAGATTCTGTGCCAGAGCATGCAGTCCTTCCGTCTTCTGGGTATAATCATCCAGATAATCGATGGTGCTGGGCTGATTGGAATCGAACTTCGGTGCTCCTGTCTCTATGTAGAAACTCTTCCAGTAAGGATGATCCAGTGTGATCTCCACAGCGAATTTCTCCACCGGATTCGGAATATTAAAGTCCGGCTCGGTCATACGGTCTCTGTAATCCGGATCATCTCTTCTGAAGTTATCGTCTCTTCTGCTGTCCTCCATACTGCGACGCATTTCCTCCATCATCTCATACTGATGACGCAGCATTCTGTATTCGTCGATCCTGGGCTTTAACTCATTTAAACGTTCCTTGATATCACTCTTGCAGCTCCGGAAGTTCCCCTTTTCTCCTTCGTACAATACCTCGCCGTCCTCCAGAATACGGAAGGACTTAATGTCGGAGGGCTCCAATGCAAATGCCGTGTCAACAACTCCCAGCCGCAGCAGCTGATGATCCATATCCAGCAGCAGACTGCCCTTGAAAAAGCCGAAGTCATAACGGTAAGTCTCCGTGAAACTGTCACGCAGAGGCTTATTGGCATCATAACAGTTGATATATTCCCGAAATTCATCCAGCGTCATGGAATTCAGTACGCCGTCCGGCAGATCGATCTTGGCTGCACACTCCTTACAGAGATTCTGCCCTTCCACTGCGGATGCCAGCAGTCTCGGTGTCGGATTTCCGCAGATTGGACATAACTTTTTGTTGTTTGTAAATAATCCCATCGTTTTACCCTCCTTAAGAATGTATGTGGATTACATGATCTCAATTAACTTTTTCCGGTGAAACCCGCAGATTCCCGCTGCTATACGATCCGGTATTCTGTGAAGCATACTATTGTAGTTTTCCACGGAATCGTTATAAATCAGTCCACTGGTCTCCACCATATGTTCATAGCTTTTTGCTGCTTTCCAGTACTTCTGATAAGTCTCCTGTGCCTGCAAAAGCGGCATGCCTTCCAAGATCTCTGCAATTTTTTTCTGTACTCTCAATAATTCTCTCTGTTGTTCTGCCACCCATTCCGGCAGTCCGGCCTCTCCGGCAGTCTGTGCACTCTCCAGCGAATGTTTCATTCTCCGGAAAGTCTCCGCATCCATGGTCTGTCCGAGAAACTCCGCCAATCCTTCCAGTGCCTCCCGCTCTGCGGAGAGCTGTACCAGAGTCTGGTACATGGCATTCCGGATATTTTCTTCCTGTGTCTCCAGCTTACGCCGCACCGACAATAGCCAGACACCAAAAAGGGAGGCAAGCAGCAACACGATAATCACAATTTCCATCGTTAACTCTCCCTCCCCTTTTCGTCTTTTTAAGATCTTTTCAAACTATCTTACTGTACAAAATAAAGTCCGTCATAACCATTCATATCAGACATAGCGATCAGTGTTACAGTATCTCCCACCTCAGACAAAAATCCGGCATAGGTAACCTCTGTTCCACCAAAATCAAGTGTCATCTTGATAGCTGTGTTGTCATCGGAATACTCATAAGTACCTTCTGCATTTCCGCCGCCCTGTACCATGGTAACTGCACCGTCTTCACCAAATACAAGCTGTAAGGTACCGCCATAAGTCTCCAGTGTTGCGTTCAGATCCTCTTCTTCCATCTCAACACCATCGATCATACCGCCGGCAAAGTTCCATTCCGTACCACTCAGATCCGGGATTTCCATAACTGCCACCTGTAACAGGGGACCGCCCTCTGCTTCTGTACCTGTCTCTGCTACAGTCTCTGTGGGAGCTTCTGCCACTTCCTGGGTCTGTACTTCCTGGGTCTGTACTTCCTGGGTCACTTCTTCGTTGGTGTTCTCCACAACTACCTCTTCCTCACCGCAGGCTGCCAGTGACAATGCCAGTACCAGTCCCATTGCGCATGCAAAATATTTTTTCTTCATAATAGTTTCCTCCTTCTTACAACAGTTCTCTGTTGTCTGAAGATAGTATACCTTATTTTTTCCATTTATGACCGTTTTTGACACCAATCGACCCAAATATGACATGAAACGACCGGAGAAAAAATTCTCCGGTCGTTTTATGCTAAAAATGTCTGGTTTTTACGAAAGAAATAGGAAAAAAATTTGTCTTTCAGTTCCGAATATTTTCCATGCGGAATCGGGATCTGGGTACCGTCCGACAGGATCACTGCTTTGTTAGATATGCTCTTTACATAATCCATATTGATCATATATGACCTGTGGCAACGGACAAAGCATTCATAATCCTTCAACTGTTCGCACAAATCGTCCAGTTTACCAACGCTGTCCAGTACTTCTCCGTCCTCTTTGTGAAGCAGCAGATTTCTCCCCGTTACCTCGCAATACTTCAGTTTGTCCAGTTCCAGCCTTGTGATTCCCGTCTTACATCGCAGGATCAGACTGTTCTTTTCATTCCTGAGGCACTCCCTGAGTACCGAATCCATCAATCGGTAGAAGCTCTCCTGCCAGATAGGCTTCAACTGATAAAAATAGGCCCCCACTTCATAGGAATCCACAGCGTATTCCGAAGAGGATGTCAGATAAATGATCTTCACCGAAGTATCATACTTACGGATCTCTCTGGCGGCACTGATTCCATCCTGTCCCGGCATCAGAACATCCAGAAATATAATATCCAGCCGGGTCCCCCGCTCTACTTCCGACAGCAATTCCAGCGGACTGTGAAATGCTGCATAAGTAATATCCTGATTCCGTTCTACCCGATATCTGTCCATCAGAACGCTTAATTCCTTAAGTACTGACAGATCGTCATCACAAAAAGCTACTTTTATCATGATTCTTCCTTTGCCGCACAAACCGATGCAGCTCATTCGTTTTATCGTATGTGTCTTGACATGTTTTTCTACGCTTATTACAATAATTATATCCGTACATCGATGTACGATGCAAGGATAATTTTGAGAAAGGCATATTTTTGATGTCATCAAACGAAGAAAACGGAAAAAGTGAAAAAAGACTGATGTCCATCGGAGAAGTCTCCAAAGCGATCGGCATCACCAGAAGAATCATATTGAACTACGAAGCCAAAGGTCTCCTGCTTCCGGATAAAAAAGAAGGAACTGCCGGGAATCGCTATTATACCCCGGATTCCATCTCCCTGATCCGCTCCATCCGGGTACTGCAGAATTTAGGGCTGTCCCTGGATGAGATCTCCTCCTATTATAATGGATCCACGGATCTGGAACCATTGATCGAACGTCTGGAAGCCTTACGAGACGGCCTGACGCAGAGTATCGAGAAGTTAAAGCAACGTACTGCGTCCCCGGCTGCTTCCGTGATACAGTTTCTTACCCTCCCCGCCCAGACGGTGTACTGCCGCAAGGGGGCTTTTAACGGAGTGGAAGAACGCAAAGAATTCCTGCGGGAGGTCTTCATGGAAGCCATTCATCTGTACGGCTCCGACAGCAGTATGCGGATGTTTTTCATTGAGTACAATCTGGAACATCCGGAAGAATTCACCTGTTGTATCTCCGTACCTCCTGCCAGCAAGGGAGAACATGTGGTGCATCTGCCGGAGCAGAAAGCTCTCGGCATCTTCTATCACGGCTGTTACGAATCACTCCCGGATGCCCGTAGAGAACTGTCTGCCTACGCAGCTGCGCAGAATCTGTCTCTGTCAGGCACGGTACGGCATACTTATCTGGAAGGTCCTCCCCAGCATAAGGATCCGGCGAATTTTATCACTCAGGTGGCTCTTGTTTTACAATGATTCAGTCAAACAGGATTTCCTCCACCGTTACGAACTGAAAGCCTCTTTTCTGCAGAATATCCACTACTTCCAGTGCTGCGGTGACAGAAGTCTCATAATAATCATGCATCAGAATAATATCGCCGTCCCCCGCCTTCTCCACCACTTTGGACGCAATACAGTCTGCATTGTGGGAACACCAGTCCAGAGGATCGATATTCCACAGAACCGGGAACATATTCAGTTCTTTCTCAAAGCTTTTGTCCCAACTGCCGTAAGGCGGCCGGACAAAGCTTATTTTCTCCCCTGTGATTTCTTCGAGAATTTCATTGGTCTGCACCAACTCCTCCCGAAAGGTCTCCCGGTTGCGGGAAGTGAGCTGTATGTGACTATAGGTATGGTTCCCGATCAGATGTCCTTCGTCCTGTTCTCTCCGGATAATGTCCGGGTAATTCTCCGCATTCTCTCCCGTCACGAAAAAAGTAGCTACCACTCCCCGCTCCTTCAATCCATCCAGAAGCTGTTCCGTATACTTCGGATGCGGCCCGTCGTCAAAGGTCAGCGCGATCTTTTTCGGTTCTCCTGATGTCCCGCACACGCCGGTGTCTGTTTCTATATAGGTTCCATATGACTTCTGCTCTGCGTATCGTTCCGTTCCCACTGCCAGACACAAGATTCCCAGAAGCATGTCAAAGATCAGAATTCCCGCCAGTACTTTTTTCATTTCAAGCCGTCCATTTCACGCTTTCACAGAAAATATATGCATTCTCAAAAGTGACCATTCCTGCTGCCGCAATAAAACATGCTTGCAAAAAAGGAGACCCGAGACTCTCATCTCCCGGATCTCCTCTGTATGTTACTTTTTTATTTATACTCAGATCTTGAATACGGAAATCTCGTTCTTAAGTCCTTCCATATTCTCATCCAGTACACTTGCAGTAGTGCTCAGCTTCTCCACATGGTTCAGAAGCTTATTGGCCACATCGTTGACGGTCTCGGCACTGCCTGCGGTCTCTTCAATGATATCGGAGATATTCTTCACGGCTGCCACAGCAGCGCTACGCTCACCGTCTGCCTTCTCCGTGCTTACCACGATATCTTTCAGTCCCTCGATCAGCTGGCCCATACGCTCCTGCATCTCGCGGAATACTGCGATCACTTCTTCCACAGCTTTGGTCTGGAGTTCTACCATTGCTTTCGCCTGGCTTGCACTCTCCACGCTGTTCTGGGTCTGGGCTGTAATGTTGGCCACATTGTTGCGGATCTCGCCGGCTGCCTTTGCAGAATCATCTGCCAGCTTACGGATCTCTTCTGCTACTACAGCGAAGCCTCGTCCAGCCTCTCCCGCTCTGGCTGCCTCGATAGAAGCATTCAATGACAGCAGGTTGGTCTGCTCTGTGATCTCTGTGATCGTAGCTACGAAACTGTTGATGATCTCAGATTCCTTGCGAAGAGATTCGATACTCTCACTCACTTTCACAGTCATCTGTGTTGTCTCGCCAGCACGATCACCCAGTACCTGTACGATCTCCATTCCCTTGTTGATCATGCCTTCCGTCTCGCCTACCAGCTTCTCCACACGTTCTACCACATGGCTGACTTCCTGGATCTCATTGGAGAGGATATCGGTCTTCTCCACGCACTCCTGTGCATGTCTGGACTGTTCTTCCATACCTTCGTTGATCTCACCGATGGCACGGGTAATATCCTGTGAATACTCATGAATCAGTTCAGAAGCCTGTCCCACGTTCTGTGCAGACACTTCCAGCTCTCCGGTAGCATTGCTTACCTGATTGACCAGCTTCTTCGTATTCGTGATCATGTTGGTAGCCGAGCCTGCCAGATCCTGGAACTCATCATGTCCCTTGGCAGATACGGTAACCGTCAGATCACCCTTCGCCACATCACCGAACTTTCTGGAAATGCGTCTCATGTTATTCTCAATACCTGCAGTGATAAAGATACCTACGATCACTACGATCACACATGCCAGGATCACCAGACCGATGGTCATGTTGCGGATCTCGGTAGCCTGACTGGTCACTACTCTCATAGGTACCAGTGCACAGGTGGTAAAGCCGATATCTGCACTGTGGCTGTAAATGAAAAGATACTTCTCACCCTGGAAATCTACCTCCGCAGTACCTGCATCCGCTACTGCCTCATCCATGACAGCTGTATAATACTCCTGTCCGGAGAATACATTTCCCTCTTCCGGAAGGACACTTTCTTTTCCTTCTTCTACGTTCTCAACAACCAGTTCTCTGCCTCCGGGAGTTACAAATCCGATGATACTGCCGTCTCCGATATCGATCTCTTCCATGAAATCCGTAATAGCAGAAGGCTTGATATCGATGACAACGCAGGCATTGTTCGACTGGCTCATCATTTCGAAGGCCATAATATAATCTTTTTCGGTCTCCGTTACCTTTTCATCCAGTACAGGATGACTGTCGATCCACTGCGGGATACTTCTTCTGCCTTCCCCGCTTGCCACGTCTTCCTTGTACTCATCCAGGAAACCGTCCACACCGGATGAAAGCTTAGTGGACAGAAGGTTTACTCCCTTCTTGGGAATAATGTGCATGTGGCTGATGAACGGGTTGGAGGTCTGCACCGACAGAAGGTTGGACTTCGTAGATGTCAGGAAATTCAACTTATCCACGGGATTATCTTCGAACATTCCCAGGAAATATTTCCGCAGATCATCATCGTAAGCATATTTCAGACCCTCTGAGCGGATAAAATCACAGCTCATATTCAGATTTTCCGTGGCCATACGCATCGTCTGTAATGTGGAATCGGTGAATTTCTCGCTTAATCCTTCTGCGGATTTCTGGTATGCTGACACACCGATGATCACCATAAACACAATAGGCACCAGGAAACATACAACGATCTTGTTGCGGATGCTGAGCAGTTTCGAGCTCTTTCCACTCTTTTTCTGCTTCGGAGCCTTTTGCTTCTTCTCCGCAGATGCCTTCTTTCCCTTCACTGCCTTTTCAGGCTTCGGCTTCTTTTCGGAAGTCGTCTCTTTTTTCCCCGTAAAAAGAGATTTCTTTGGTTTTTCAACATTCGTACTCATTTAATACCCTCCGGTACTTGTTATAGATATTTAAAATTATAGCATAATAATTACCAGAATGGAACAACATTTTCTGCCATTTGTTATGCTTTTTGTATATTTTTAGTTAAAATTTATCTTCGTCAGAAAGGTCTCAGGGAACTTCTCTTCCTCCGCCAGATTTAGGATACGTATCTGCAATTCCTGCCGTTTTCGAAGGTCATCCCCACCATCTGGCAATGTTCCTTCCGCCGTTTGCTTTCCACCTGCTGTAAGGATCCGACTGCCCACCATGGCTGCACCGCTCAGTGCCGTATTGCCGCCGGTCACCGTGCAATCTGCCAGTTCTTCCGGAAGCAGCCCGATAGCCACAGCCGCCTTCGGATCCAGATAATAACCGAATCCTCCCGCCAGCACCACTTTCGAAATGTCCGAAAATCTTATGCCATAGCTGTCCGCCAGAATCTCAATGCCTGCGGCAATGGCTCCTTTTGCCAGCTGCACTGCACGCACGGACTCCTTCGTCACCAGCACATCGCCGATACGGACTCCTTTCGTAAAATAAGGTTCCTTCAAAAGACCCTGTCCGTCCATCAGCCCCTCTTCCAGAAGTTTTTGTAACAGTCTCACCATATCCGCGCCCCAGATGCCCCGGTTGGCTCCGCCTTCGAAAGCAGGGCCAGCCGCCGTGGCACAGGCATGTAATCTGTGCCGGTTTCCCAGTGCCATCTCCCCGTTGGTTCCAAGATCGATGAGCAGGGTGGAGGCCTCCTGTTCGAGCATTCCAATGGCCAATATTCCGGCAGTAATATCGCCGCCTACAAAGGCTGACAATCCCGGTATGATATGACAGGCCACTCCTGCAATTTCTGTCTCCACTGCGCCGCTATGACTGACTGTAAAAGGTGCTTTGCCCAGTTCCTCCGGATTCCAGCCCATGAACAGATAGGTCATGGTGGTATTTGCCGCAACGACCATCTGCAGAGTCTCCTGCGGCTGCAGCTTTTTGGAAAAACGCTGCACTCCTTTTTCCATGAGGTCACGGACTTTTTTCTGCATATCTGCCGCTTTTCCCGGATCCTTTGCTGCCTCTATCCGTGAGAGCACATCGGCACCATAGCTGACCTGGGGATTCACACTGGGAAAGCTGTCCACCACTTTACCGGTCATGTCATACAACTGCATGGCAATGGTAGTGGTACCAATATCCACAGTCATCAGCCGTTTACCGTCCGGATTTTGTAATGTTAACGGAGGAAGTTCCAGCTTTTCCGTCACCACCTGCATCCCTCGGATCACTCCTGGACATCTGCCACAACCGGTACAGATCAGGCATCTGGTTCCCTTTTTTCCTGTGGGATTGGTACTGCTCGTATTATACAAACTGATTCCTCTCTTCATCGTAATGATAGTCAATGGCTGCCAGTTTATCTGTGATCTCCTGTTCCTTCACATCCAGATCATCGCAGAGTTGTTTCAGGCTTCCGTAGAAATCACGGAGTTTTAAATTTATAAAGCTTAATAACATTACGGGATCCTGTGGTATCATAACGTTTTCCTCTCTTTTCCTGTTTTTGACAGAGTTATATTGTAAACGAAAGGAGCAAAAATGACAAGTATCATCATCTTTGCTCCTGTTTTATTTTACAGATTATTGATTTTTCGATCCTTTTTCGCACTTGGCGGCCAATTGATCATTCTCCACGGTAATGACAATGGTATCGCCTTCTTCTACCTGATCTGCCAGGATCATCTTGGCTGCCAGGGTCTCCACGTACTTCTGGATATAACGCTTCAAAGGCCGTGCACCGTAGACCGGATCATAAGCATTGTCCACGATATACTGCATAGCTTCCTCCGACAGACGGATGGTCAGCTGCTTATCCTCCAGACGTCTGTTCAGATCGGCAATGATCAGATGAATGATGCCGCCGATATTGTCCTTGGTCAGAGGCTTGAACAGGATTGTCTCATCCAGACGGTTCAAAAACTCCGGACGGAAATGTGCCCGCAGATCATTCATGACTGCTGCCTCTGCTTCCGGCTTGATGGTGCCGTCTTCGTTGATACCGTCCAGCAGATAGCTTGCGCCGATGTTGGAGGTCATGATCAGTATGGTATTCTTAAAGTCTACGGTACGACCCTGAGAATCCGTGATACGGCCGTCATCCAGTACCTGTAACAGTACATTGAATACATCGGGATGTGCCTTCTCGATCTCATCGAACAGTACCACGCTGTAAGGTTTTCTCCGGACAGCTTCGGTCAGCTGACCACCTTCCTCATATCCTACATATCCGGGAGGCGCTCCGATCAGACGAGAGACAGAATACTTCTCCATGTACTCACTCATATCGATACGTACCATATTATTCTCATCGTCGAACAGTGCTGCCGCCAGACTCTTGGCCAGCTCCGTCTTACCGACACCGGTAGGTCCCAGGAACAGGAAGGAGCCGATGGGCTTGCTGGGATCCTTGATCCCGGCTTTGGAACGGATGATGGCTTCGGTGACTTTGGTCACACCCTCGTCCTGACCCACCACACGTTTGTGCAGTTCTTCGTCCAGATGGAGGGTCTTGTTACGCTCACTCTCGGTCAGTTTGGCTACCGGAATGCCGGTCCAGCGGGAAATGATCCTTGCGATCTCTTCCTCCGATACTTTTTCATGTACCAGAGACAGATCGGATTCTCCTACCTTATCCTCTTCCTGTGCCAGCTGCTTCTCCAGTGCGGGCAGTTCGCTGTATTTTAATCTGCCGGCCTTTTCATAGTCTCCTTCCCGCTCTGCGATCTGGATCTCATTATTCATGCGGTCTCTCTCTTCCCGCAGTTTGGAAAGTTTATCCACGGATGCCTTCTCGTTATCCCACTGTGCCTTTTTAGTGTTGAACTGATCCTTTAACTCTGCCAGTTCCTTCTGCAGATCTGCCAGACGTTCCTTACTGATCCGGTCATCCTCTTTTTTCAGAGCGGTCTCCTCGATCTCCAGCTGTGTCACCTTACGCTGCAGTTCATCCAGCTCCGTAGGCATACTGTCCATCTCGGTCTTGATCAGGGCGCAGGCCTCATCCACCAGGTCAATGGCCTTATCCGGCAGAAATCTGTCGGTGATATAACGGTTGGAAAGCACGGCTGCACTTACCAGTGCGTTATCCATGATCTTGACACCGTGATATACTTCGTAACGATCCTTCAGTCCACGCAGGATAGAGATCGTATCCTCCACGGTGGGTTCTTCTACCATAACCGGCTGGAAACGACGTTCCAGAGCGGCATCTTTTTCAATATACTGTCTGTATTCATCCAGTGTGGTGGCACCGATACAGTGCAGTTCACCACGGGCCAGCATGGGCTTCAACATATTGCCCGCATCCAATGCGCCGTCGGTCTTGCCGGCACCGACAATGGTATGCAGTTCATCGATGAACAGAATGATCTGTCCGTCACTGTTCTTCACATCATCCAGTACGGCCTTCAGACGTTCCTCGAATTCACCTCTGTATTTGGCACCGGCTACCAGTGCGCCCATATCCAGTGCGAAGATCTTCTTATCCTTCAATCCCTGAGGGACATCGCCCTTGACGATACGCTGTGCCAGACCCTCCACCACGGCGGTCTTACCGACACCGGGTTCACCGATCAGCACAGGGTTATTCTTTGTCTTACGGGACAGGATACGTACCACATTACGGATCTCGCTGTCACGTCCGATGACGGGATCCAGCTTCTGGTTCCTTGCTTTCTCCACCAGATCCTGCCCGTATTTTTCCAATGTATCATAGGTTGCTTCCGGGTTGTCACTGGTGACTCTCTGGTTGCCTCTTACGGTAGACAATGCCTGCAGGAAACGTTCTCTGGTGATGCCGTATTCCTTCCAGATCTCGGCGATCTCCTTGTTGGGATTCTTGATCATGGCAAGGAACAGATGCTCTACGGAGACATATTCGTCACCCATCTGTTTTGCTTCGTCCGATGCGCTGACCAGTACCTTGTTCAGATACTGACCGACATAAGGCTGACCGCCCTGCACCTTTACTCTCTTCTCCAAAGCCTGTTTTGCACGGTTTACAAAATGATCCTTCTGGATCTCCATCTTTTCCACAAGCTTTAAGATCAGACTGTCATCCAACGTCAGCAGACTGTACAGCAGATGTTCCTGTTCGATCTCCTGATTGCCATATTCCATGGCGAGCTTTTCACAGCCATTGACTGCTTCTATGGATTTCTGTGTAAATTTATCAATATTCATAATCGTTCGCCTCCTCACATAAGGTTATGCAATTTGCAACTATTCAGAGCCATTAAATATTGCCTAAGCTCTGTTGATTGCTTGCATTCATAAAAAGCTTTGGCAATATTTATTTGGCATAGAACAGACTCATAGGCTTTCTGTTTCATCTGTTCTATTGTTACTATAACACTTATTCAAAGAAAATCAATTAAGAAATTATAAACTTTATATAGAATCTTTGGAAAATTATTTTTTTCTTTTTCCACTGGAAACAGCTGACACCATTCTATTCTGCATGGGTCTATACAGAAAAAAATGACGCTCAGATACTTTTTCTGTCATAAAATCATACAAAATGTTTCCCTTTGGGTCTATAGAGAAAAATTTACTTTCCAGATACTCATTTTCCATGATTTAAGTACCCAGACGACATTTTTTTCTGTATAGACCCATATGCCGCAAAAATTCCTGAAATACAGTAGTGAAAAGTACCTGTGGATCACTTTTTCCTCTATAGACCCAAAACGGCGCTGTCCAGTGTCATGTCTGTAAACATAACATCTGGTCAGCGCCATTTCTCCTTTTACGTTGGTAAAAGCTGACGGTAAAACCTTATCTTGCGGTAATTCCCTTCACTTCATATCCTGCGTCCACCACAGCCTTGGTCAATACCTCATCTGACACATCGGAAGCCAGTTCCACGGTAGCGTTTTTCTGCTCCAGGCTCATGGTAACGGCTTTCACGCCTTCTACTGCCTCCAGTGCCTTCTGTACGGTTCCGGTGCAGTGGTTGCACATCATTCCTTCGATACTGATTACTTTTGTCATTGTGTTTGTCCTCTCTTTCTCCTGCTTTACATCTTGTCTGTTATTTTGCTCTGCGGGGGTCTTCAGTATGCACTGTTCTCCCTCCGCAGCTGCATGCGTTATCTCGATTTCCTTACGGGTTACTTCCGGTGCTTCCTTTTTCAGCGGGGTGAATCCGCTCTTAAAGCCTCTCAGCCGCAGGGCATTTCCCACGACAAAGATACTGCTTAAACTCATGGCTGCCGCGCCGAACATGGGATTCAGCCGGATCTGGAACGCCGGATACAACACACCGGCTGCCAGAGGGATGCCGATGCAGTTGTAGAAAAATGCCCAAAACAGGTTTTCCTTAATATTGCGGATCACGGCACGGCTCAGCTTCATGGCAGTCACCGCATCCCGAAGATCGTTTTTCATCAGGATAATGTCGGCACTCTCCATGGCGACATCGGTACCTGCGCCAATGGCCATACCCACATCTGCTGCCGCCAGTGCGGGAGCATCGTTGATACCGTCACCGATCATTGCCACCTTGTGTCCCTGACGCTTTAACTCACTGACCTTTTTCTCCTTATCCTGCGGCAGTACCTCTGCCACGACTTCGGAGATCCCCAGCTTCTGCCGTACAGCTTCCGCGGTGCGGCGGTTGTCTCCGGTCAGCATAATGACCCTGACTCCCATTTTCTCCCATGCATTGATTGCTTCATAGGAGGTGGCTTTGACCGTATCTGATACACCGATGATGCCTAAGAATTTTCCTTCCTGAGCCACCAGAAGCGGTGTCATGCCTTCGTCTGCCATCCGGTTCAGACCTTCTGCGGCTCCCTGCGGCAGTGTGATATTCTTCTCCTGTAAAAATGCAAGATTGCCTACATAGAATTTTGTGCCTGCCGGGAATGTCACACTGTCTGCATCTGATCTTGCAATTCCGGTTGCCGGATTCTGTTCTGCGATCTTGCCTGAATTTTCCGGTACATCCGCAGTACTATCCCTTTTCCCTGCATAAAATACCGCCGTAGGGCCGTCATTTTTTGCTGCTTCCACTGCCAGGAAATCCGCTGTCAGCGCACCTTCCACACCACGGCCGAAGGTTGCCTTGAAATCCACGATCTCGGGAATTGCCAGACCGAACTGCTCTGCCCATTCCACTACAGCTTCCGCCAGCGGATGCTCACTTTTTTTCTCAAGAGCTGCTGCGATCTGCATCATGGCATCCATCGGGAAGTCGCTCTGATAACCGCCTGCTTCTTCTACCTTTAACTTACCGCTGGTGATGGTTCCGGTCTTGTCCAGTACCACAGTGTCAATCTCTTTGGCCTGCTGCAGGGCCTCACCTGTCTTGATCAGGATACCATTGCTGGCACCTACGCCGGTTCCCACCATGATAGCCACGGGTGTTGCCAGTCCCAACGCACAGGGGCAGGAAATTACCAATACGGCAATGGCTGTGGAAATGGCAAATTCCGCGGTAGCACCGCTTATCAGCCACACGATCAGGGTGATCAGGGAAATGGTCATGACCGTCGGCACGAATACACCGGCCACCTTATCTGCCAGCTGTGCAATGGGAGCCTTGCTGGCACTGGCCTCTTCCACCAGACGGATGATCTGTGCCAGTGTTGTGTCATCGCCAACACGATCCGCACGACATTTTAAGAAGCCCGCCTTGTTCACGGTAGCGGAGACCACATGGTCACCTGCCTGTTTCTCCACCGGAACACTTTCACCAGTGATGGCCGCTTCATCCACACTGGAGTTGCCTTCTAACACGATACCGTCCACCGGTACCAGGCTTCCGGGCTTTACCAGAAAAATATCGCCTTTCTGCAGGCTCTCCGTGGACACTTCCTTTTCCTGTCCGTCCCCGGTCACAAGAATTGCCACCTTGGGAGCCAGATTCATCAGCTTGGTGATGGCTTCACTGGTCTTTCCCTTGGAACGGCTCTCCAGATATTTTCCAACGGTGATCAGAGTCAGGATCGTACCGGAGGATTCAAAATACAGATCGTGGGCATAATGCTCTACCACTGCCATGTCACCATAACCCAGGCCGCAGCTGATCCGGTACATGGCGAAAATGCCGTACACCAGTGCCGCACCGGATCCCAGAGCGATCAGGCTGTCCATGTTCGGACTGCGGTGCGCCAATGTTTTGAATCCTACAGAGAAAAACTTCCGGTTCACATACAGAATCGGCAATAACAGTAAAAACTGCGTCAATGCAAAATTCATGGCATTGGCATTGCCGTGCATCGTGTTTACGATAAATGCCGGAACCGGAATTCCGAACCATTCTTTCAGCATATGGTGCATAGACACATACATTAACGGAATCAGGAATCCAATGGAGATTCCCAGACGCCATTTCATGGCTCTTGCGTCTGCATCCAGCTTCTGCTGTAGCTCCTGTTTGCCATCGGCTGTGGACTTTCCTGTACTTCCCGCATTCCCGGAAGTGCTCTGTCCGCCTGCACCTGCCACACTGCCTTCGGTCATTACCGAAGCACCGTAGCCTGCTTTCACCACAGCATCTATGATCTCCGCCGAAGTGATCTTCGTCTCGTCATAAGTTACATCCATAGTCTCCGTCAGCAGATTTACGGATGCTTTTTCCACATTTTCCAGCTTGTTTACTGCCTTTTCCACATGGGAAGAACATGCGGAACAGGACATTCCTGTAACATGATATCTTTCCTTCATAATACCCTTGCCTTTCCATGACCTGCAAAGTCTCCGGTGCTTTGAATGCACCGCAGTAGCACAAATTTACAGGTTTATCTGCGACCATTCCGCCGCTTATTTCAATTTCTTCACAAGTTCCACTGCCTCATCTACTACAGCAGTATTCCCCTTCTGAATCTCTTCCACCACACAGGTCTCCATATGTTCCTTCAGGATTGCATAGCCAAAGGCCTGTAAAGCACTCTCCACGGCAGCTACCTGTGTGAGAATATCACCGCAGTAACGGTTCTCTTCCAGCATCCGGCTGATACCGTTTAACTGTCCGCTCATACGGCTTAAACGGTTCTGTAATTGTTTTCTTTCTTTTTCGGAGCGGGGCGTCGCCTTCTGGTGACAATGACAACATTCCATGCTTTTTTCTTCCATTTTTTCTTCCTTTTGTTCTGCCATAATTTTCCCCCTCCTGAGCCTCCGGCACCGGAATCCGAATTTTCCAGAATCTTCCCGGTTCTACACATATGCTGTTTCCGGCCTGCATATCAGTGCACGCAACATGCTGCCGGATCTTTCGTTGCAGCCATACGCAAAATACCCCGCAGGGGTATCTTGTTTTCTTCTACAAGATATACCCCCATAGGGTATTTGTCAAGAGGTACTTTCTAATTCCTGCCAGTTCACCTCTGACCAAAACAGATCCTTACGATCTGCATCTTCATGATTCTGTCGCCGGTTCTGGCGAGGAAGCGGAATAATCCGCTGACGGAAGGGTCTCGAAGATCATTATATCCCAGCATATAGCCACGGCTTGTGACCTGCAATCTGCTGTCCCACGGGGAAATCTCACTTTTCGCATCCGAAACCGCAAAATACGCACCCACATCCTGAATTTTAGCGCTCCTGAGCCATGTCTTTGCTATCATCTTAACCGCTGTCCGGTTCGCCGCGTCAAATACCAGCACACCACCGGGAAAACTGTCAGCCATTGCCTGTACCAGCGTCCTGACTTGCTCCGTCAGAAAATAATAGAATACTCCGGAGGCAAAAAATATTGCCCCTTCGGACGCGTCGATTTTGGTAAACCATTCCGTATCATTCAAATTGCAGGGAATATTTTCCTCACGGTCTCCGGCGGGCAGTAATTGATTGCGTACGGCGATAACATCCGGAAAATCCAGATTGTAAATTTTACAGCTGCCATTGTCACAGGCTCTGCCGGTACCGTCAAGTCCACAGCCCAAATTGACCACCGCCGCATCAGGATGATCTGCCAGGTAATTTTGTACCTCCCATGCAAGGTCATTCTGCCGCATGGCAACCTCCAGCGAACCGAAACGCTGCATCAGGCCGTGGGATTTTTTCTCCACCTGTGAAAAATCATAGTCGATCTGGTCGATCAGGTGTACCGCCATCTCGTCCCGATATAGGTTCGGATACAACTCCGAGCATAGCTTTCGGGAATAAAGCGGGATGATCAGTGTCTCCTGTACGGTGTTCTTCTCAATCTTGTATTTCATGGACATCTCTCACTTTCTTGCATTTTTGCCATTTCTTTTTTGTTAGTTTTGTCTAACCGTTGTATAGAGTTATGCGGTTAGTTTGTGCTAACTTAAATGTCTTAGAAAAGCCGCATTGCTGCGGCCTTTCGGCTGACTGTTTTGGTTTTCGTTTATATTATACTGAACTTATTTCTGTTTCGCAAGGTAGATTTCCACCAATAGATATTTCTTGTCTTCTTCCCAGTTATAGTAGAACTGAATCAGTCCGATGCGGCTCCTGGTGCCGGTCTTCTCATTCAACGCAGAAAACATGCCGCTAGAGCAGCGCACGGGAGACAAATAAGGCTGTCGGCGATCACCGGCACCGACAAGAAAAATCCCACTGCCTTGAACGCAGTGGGATTCCCGGTTTTGCTTTTCCATAATAGAAAACTGCTAATGAAAGCATGGTCTCTCCTTAAACAGACTGGAAACCGCCTTCCAGATCCTCAATGATATCATCAATATTCTCCGTACCGATAGACAGACGAATCGTATTGCTGTAGATTCCCTGCTCATTCAGCTCTTCCTCAGACAGCTGTGCATGGGTGGTGGAAGCCGGATGGATGACCAGAGACTTCACATCTGCCACGTTTGCCAAAAGCGAGAACAGCTCCAGATTATCACAGAACTTTTTCGCTGTCTCCTTGCCGCCCTTGATCTCGAAGGTGAAGATGGAACCGCCTCCGTTCGGGAAATATTTTTTATACAACTCCTGCTGCTCCGGATCGGTGGATACGGAAGGATGATGCACACGCTCTACCTGAGGATGATTGTTCAGATACTGTACCACCTTCAGTGCATTTTCCACATGACGCTCCACGCGCAGAGACAGTGTCTCCAGTCCCTGTAAGAAAATAAAAGCATGGACAGGGGAAATGCAGCCGCCCATATCACGCAGGAGCATTGCACGGATAGCGGTCACAAAAGCCGCGCCCGGTGCTGCCTTGGTGAAAGTCACACCATGATAGCTGGGATTCGGAGTGCACAGATGAGGGAACTTGCCGCTGCCCTCCCAGTCAAATTTACCATTTTCCACGATCACACCGCCTAAGCTGGTGCCGTGTCCGCCGATGAATTTCGTAGCGGAATGTACTACGATATCTGCACCGTACTCAAAAGGACGTACCAGATAAGGAGTAGCAAAAGTATTGTCCACCACCAGAGGCACCTTGTGTGCATGGGCGATCTGTGCCAGACGTTCGATGTCTACCACATCCGAGTTGGGATTGCCCAGAGTCTCGATGTAGAGAGCCTTGGTGTTCTCCTGAAAGCTTGCTTCGATCCTGTCATAATCGGAAGGAGCCACGAAAGTGGTGGTCACACCGTAGTCCACCAGAGTATGCGCCAGCAGATTGTAGGTGCCGCCGTAAATATTATTTGCAGAAATGATATGATCTCCCTGTTTTGCCAGGTTCTGGATCGTGTAGCAGATAGCTGCTGCGCCACTGGCTACCGCCAGAGCTGCGGTACCACCTTCCAGTGCTGCAATACGCTGCTCGAAGACGCCCTGTGTCGGGTTGCCCAGACGACCGTAGATCTCACCGGGATCTTCCAGTCCGAAACGGGCTGCTGCGTGATCGCAGTTGCGGAATACATAAGAAGACGTCTGATAAATGGGAACGGCTCTGGCACCGGTCACAGGATCGGGCTGCTCCTGTCCCACATGTAACTGTAATGTCTCGAATTTCAGATTACGCTCTGCATAGGGCTTTTTGCTCATGTTCTGCCTCATTTCCGCACTTTGATGTGCTATGTATTATTGCGTAACGATCCTGGCGGAACCGTTACAATTTCTATAAAAACATGCTAAAACACATTGCAAAATCTGTCAATGTAAAACTTTAGCGCAGCAGATATTTTTGTCCACTGCGCCTCTATTCCTCTCCAGATTGCATTATATTACTTTACTTCACCAGCCGGTCCTTATACTTCAGCCATTTTCCCGTACGTACCCTGTTAGTGAACAAAAATGCCCGTACGACCCAGTCCATGGTCATAGCGATCCAGACGCCGATGACGCCAAGTCCAAGACCCTGTCCCAGGATATATGCCATGCCCACACGGCAGAGCCACATGGAAGCGATCGCCACGATCATGGTAAATCTCACATCTCCCGCAGCGCGAAGTGCATTGGACTGTGCAAAGGACAACGGATGCACCAGCATACAACATACACAGCTGTAACATAACAGAAAAACAGTTATTTTCATTGTCTCCGGACTCAGATGATAGATTCCGCAGATCGGCCTTGCAAAAATAATCATGGGAATTCCCAACAGGACCATGCAGGCATACGCCGCCTTCATCATTTTTTTCAGATAATATAATGCCTGCTCTGTCTCTCCTGCACCGATGCACTGTCCGATCACAGTGATCATTGCTACACCGATGGCGTTGGCAGGGATCTGCTGAAAGCTGGCAATACTGCCTGTTACGGCATTTGCCGTCGTAGCAGCCATTCCAAAACCGGCGATCAGACTGGTGGTCAGAAGTTTACCGATCTGGAAGATACTGTTTTCCAGTCCGTTGGGAACACCGATATACAGAATCTTTCCCAAGATTTTCGTATCGACCCTCCAGTGATTGCTCACTATGATCTTGTCACTTTTTCCAAGCAGCACTATGATCATCACAGCCGACAATATTCTGGAAAAAAGTGTGGACAAGGCAGCACCGGCAGCACCGATCCCTGCACCATAGATCAGGATCGCATTTCCGGCAATATTTACCAGATTTGCCACCAATGACACTTTCATGGACACCTTGGAATCTCCCACCGCACGGAACAGAGCCGCACCACCGTTATAAATTCCAAGAAAAGGAAAGGACACCGCCACAATATAAAAATAAATTCTTGCGGCATTCATGACATCCGCCTCCACATTTCCGTAAAGCAGTGCCAGCAATCCCTTGTTCCAGATCAGTGCTATCGTCATAAACAGAAGGGCCACACCTCCAACCGCTAAAAAAAGCTGATTGGAGGCCCGGCCTACCATTTCCTTATCTCCGTGTCCCATATATTGCGCCGCCACGACCGCACCGCCGCTGGCCATGGCCGTGAACAGACCGATCAATAACACACAGATACTGTCCACCAGGGAGATTCCGGATACCACGGCTTCTCCACAGCTGGCCGCCATCACCGTGTCCGCCATTCCCATTGCGATTGCCAAAAACTGCTCTATGATCAGCGGCCACAATAATTTTTTCAGTGCATCCTGTGAAAATAACATTTTTTTCTCTTCCGTCATATCTTACATCGTTCCTTTATCATCACATTAACAACTGCCAAAATATCACATTGTCATTGCATTGTAAATAGAAATGTAATTTTATGATTCAGTAACTATTCAGCACCCCATTCGCAAAACCGCCTCTACGAGGCTTTCCTGAATAACATGCTTGCATGTTATTTGCTCATAGTGGTTACTTCGCCCTATAAATAGTATCAAACGCTCTTACGAATGCAAGCATTCGACGCGCATTCAATACTATTTACATGGCTCTGAATAGTTACAGCTCCTGATATACGAAATAGTCCGCAGCGACCAGGCCGCCTTCCATACCCTGCTCATTGATGGCAAACAGTCCGTCCTTGACACCGACCCAGCGGCCCGGAGTTGCTTCCACCATCTGTCCCACAGGCTGTAAATTTTCTTCTGCGGTTCCTACATAAAATGTACGGTAAATCTCCTTCTCCACCTTCATCTGGATATAAATGACATCACTGTTCCATTCGCCCAGACCGGTGCGCACTTCATCGTCCTTCGTCCAGTTGCCGGTGCGCTGCTGTAAGCTCATCTTTCCGTTTATTTTCTGCACCGCAAGTGCTGTATAACATCCGCCCAGCGATACCAGTCCTGCCACATCGCCGTCCTTCATCTGTTCCAGATGCAGACAGGTGGTAATGGAGAATTCCGGTGCCGGCCATTTCTGCAATAACAGGTTACTGATATCGCACAGCTGCGTCTTCGGGTCTGCGGCCTGGGCATGAAGAATGAGCTGGCCGTTTTCCAGATCATACCATTCCTTTTTATAATTGGCATTCCACTGCCACTGTAATCCCAAATTTTCCCCTTCGAAGAAATCACTGTCCTCCGGTGCATCGATTGGGTACGTCGCTCCTACTTCCGGCTTTTTATAGCGCAGTACCGGTTCGCCGCAGCCGTCCACCTCATTCACACCGATCACCGGCCAGTCATTCTCCCAGTGCATAGGCTGCAAATGAACGATACGTCCTGCATTGCCCACATCCTGGAAATGCAGGAACCAGTCCTGTCCGTCTGGGGTATCCACCCAGGCACCCTGGTGAGGTCCATTGACAGGAGAATTTCCCTGATGCAGGACGATTTTCTCTTCCCAGGGACCGTAAATATTTTTCGACCGCAGTACGGTCTGCCAGCCGGGCTTCACGCCCCCTGCCGGAGCGAAGATATAGTAATAGCCGTTTCTCTTGTACAGCTTCGGTCCCTCGATGGTGGGCTGGGTCGCATGGCCATCATAGATGAACTGACCGTCATCCAGCACTCCGGAGCAGTCCGGTTCGATGGGAGACATATACAGCATGCTCTTGAAACCGATACGGCTTCTGGCGAAAGCTGTCACCATGTATGTTTTGCCGTCCTCATCCCAGAAAGGACAGGGATCGATCCAGCCCACGACCTTACGCACATAAGCCGGCTCGCTCCACTTGCCGAAAGGATCCGTGGTCTTGCACATCATGATGCCCTCGTCCGGCATGGGGATAAATACGTAATAAGTTCCCTCATGATAACGGATGGCCGGTGCCCAGGTACCACAGCCGTGTACCGGCTTGTCATAATAGTCAAAGGGAAGCTTGTCAATGATGTAATTGATGACCTTCCAGTTCACCAGATCCTTCGAATGCAGCAGAGGCACTGCAGGGGTGTTACAGAAGCTGGAAGCGATCATAAAATAATCCTCTCCCACACGAATGGCATCCGGGTCCGAATAATCGGTATACAGGATCGGGTTGGTATAGGTGCCGTCGCCCTGATCAGCGATCCACATTTTATGTATCTTGGTCTTGTCCATAATTTCTCCATTCCGCAGCCTTTGCCGCCTTTTATTTACGAATGCAGGTGTTCAACACTCATTTGATAATAGTTACCTGTTTCTGAACAATTTCAGTATAACAGATGTTCCCTTGTATCGCGTGCCATTTTCCCATTAGTTTGTGTCAAATCTTGCATTTAGCGACTATAAATGTCATAATAGTGACAAAAGTTGCAGGAGGGAATCCCATTGAGTTTCTTTTACCAGAACCGTCAGGAACAGCTTTATTTATATTTATCCAAAAACAACCCCTATGCCGTCCATCTTCACAGACAGTTGGAGTTGATCTATGTATTGAGCGGTTCCACCACCGTCACCGTGGAACAGCAAGATTTTTTACTTACCCCCGGTCAGGGTGTTCTGGTTTTTCCGAACCAGATGCATGGCCTGAAGCATGTGGAACCCGGTCAGAATCTGCTCTGTATCTTCGAGCCGGATTTCTGCCACTCTTTCCGCCATTTTTTCCAGAACAAAAAGCCTGCCCGCAATGACTTTACCGTCTCCTCCCTGTCAGAGCACAGCCGTATTGCCCTGCAGGGACTTAAAACACTGGCCGCTGCCATGGAAAAGGATCGTCCCACACCTTCCGATGTACAAGTCTATGCGGAAGGGTATCTCACACTCCTGCTGGCAGACCTGCTGCCATCGTTGCCTCTGCAAGTGCGTAAAAACACAGATGACCTGGAATTGGAGCAAAGACTGCTTCTCTATCTGGATGCCCACTATACCGAAGAATTGTCCCTGGAAAGTCTCTCGAAAGAATTCGGTGTCAGCCGCTTTGTCCTGTCCCGGATCTTCACTGAGAAACTCCACACCACTTTTCCTGATTACGTGAACTCCCGAAGGCTGGACTATGCCAGAGATCTTCTATTGTCCACGGAGCTCTCCGTGACGCAGATTGCGCTGGATGTGGGATTCGGAAGCTCCCGCACCTTTTTCCGGGCCTTTCATTCCGCTTATCACACCACTCCCGGAGCTTACCGCAGGCAGAAAGAATCTTCCTGATCCCTTCCCTTACGCTGTATCCACAGAAGTTCCTCTCCCGCCCGGATATAATCTTTCCAGGTACCGACGATCTGTCCCCGCTCCGGGATCTGGCACATTTCCACCGTCACCGCCGTATCCACGCCTTCCCTTGCCAGGCCCTCCTGATCAAATTCCATCAGCAGTTTTCCTTTGCGCACGATCTCGTTTTGCAGGACATTGCAATGATAATAGGCGCTGTGCAGTTCTTCCCTGTCTCTGCAGATATTCAACAGCAGTTCCAGTCCGCTGTCCGTGCGGAATCGGATCCGGTTTCCCATGGGATAGAGTTTCAATACCTTTCCTGCCGTGGGCGCATAGACCTTTCCATCCTCTGGCACGATGCTGATACAGCCAGTTCCGGCATCAGCGGTCTCTTCAGCGGTCTCTTCCATGCGCTTACGGATCTCTCCGTTCACCGGGCTGCCTATAGTGACACCTTCCCTCACCAGTTGCCTGGCTGCTGTATTTTTTCTCTCTTCCCTGTCTTCCCCTGTCTCTTCTGTTTCTTCCATTTTCCACCGGATACTCCTGCCAGACCAGAAGCCGACCAACAGTCCCAGCACTCCCGTTGCCACGATGTCATACATCTGCATGTTTCTACCTTCCTTTTTCCATGATAAGGTTCCCGCTCCTTATTCTGTCTCATTTTCGGGAAAACATGCCATTTTTTCATTCATAACTTCCAAAAGAAGTGCCGCCACGATTCCTGCCGCCATGCAGAACAGATTCCGGGATGCGGTCTCCGGAGATGTGGCAAAACTGTTCCATGGAACCGTCATCACTGTAGCTGCACTGATGATCCCGAAGATCCCGTGGAACATCCCCGCATACTGTTTTTCAAGCAGGCGGTTTACCAGCCTGGCCAGACACACAAAAGTCACCACGCAGCCGGTCATTCCGGGAATCAACACCTCCGGCCGAAGATGAGCGATCCCCTCTACGAACGGTGTATACAGCCCTAAGGGCATCAGTAGTGTAGAAAAACTCATGCCCGGAGCGATCACCGACAGAGCAAGGGCAAATCCACAGAACAGATACGCTCCGAGTCCCGGCTCCACTGCAGTCTTGGAAGTCTGCAACGAAAACAGCAAAAAAATCATTGCCGCAAACGTCACTCCGGAGACGATCCTGTTTCCTCCGGTCCTGCCCTGTTCTCCCGCTTCTCTCCACAACGACGGCAGCATTCCGCCGATCAGCCCCACAAATACACAGACCGATTGCTCCGGATAGGTCTCCAACACATAAGAAAGCAGATTCGCCACACCTAAAAATCCCGCCGCAGAACCGATCATATACGGGAGCAATCGCGGCAGATGGGTCCGCCACTTATGTACCGGATCCGACAGCAGCTCCATGATCGGTCGATAGACTCCGAACACTACACTTAAAACGCCGCCGGATATCCCCGGGAGTACCGCTCCCAGACCGATCAGCGCCCCTTGTAATACTTTTCCCAAAAATCTAAGATCCATCGTTATTCTCCGCATCCTGTTGCTCTTAAAATCATATGCTTTTTCCATAAGAAAATAGGTCTAAAAATCAAAGATAATTATTGACATTTCGATCAGGGCAATGGTATACTCTAACCGTATTCTAAATGAAAGTCATTGATCTCACATATTTTTGTAAGACATTGCTACTTTTTCACGGATGCTTTACAAAAATATGTGATTTTTTTGTCCTACGTTTTAGAATCATCAAAAGGATCAGGCAAAGCCTGAATTATTAAAGGAGGTACCAATAATGAATAACGGTACAGTTAAGTGGTTCAATGCTCAGAAGGGTTATGGTTTCATCACCAACGATGCTAACGGCGAGGAAGTATTCGTACACTTTTCCGCAATCAACGCTGATGGTTTCAAGTCTCTGGAAGAGGGCCAGAAGGTAACTTTCGATACCGAGTGCGATCCTCAGAACAGCAGCAAGATCCGTGCTACCAACGTTACTGTTGTAGCTTAATAGCAAGACAGACCAAAAGGATCAGTCCCACGGGACTGATCCTTTTTCATGCCCGGAATCCTCTCCACCGCTCTGCAGAAATCTCCGGTTTCGTCACAAGACATTCCGGATCCGGTGCCAGCACATGCCGTACCACCCGGAACACTTTCTGCGCATCACATAGCAGACACTTCGCATCTCCGAACGTCACCACTTCCACTGCTCCACAATCCAGAAACGCCTGGTTCAATTTCACAAAATCTTCCGAGATATGGGGTTGGTCGGGATTATAGTGTTTTCTCATATATACTTCCTTTTCTCTTCCGTCCGGCAGGATCGTTGTCAATAACATGGGCTCCGCCGCCAGACGATTCGGAACATTCAGCACCTCTTCCACACTGTGGATGTAAGTATTGCGTTCATGTCCAACGCCAACCAGCAGAATCTTACCACCGCAGTCTTTCAGCCGGTCGTAGGCTCCTCCCGGGGTACATGGAGTGTTACGTTCTTCCTCTCCTGCCAGATATTCGGCAGCATTTTTTCCGTACCCCGCTAAAGAATGGGTGGGATGCAGGGAGCGCACCACACCCTCTCTCTGCCGGAACAGATTGGTCAGCAGTCCCACGCAGGATTGGGTATTACGATAGTCATACACTGGGTGCTGTGCATTCACATTGGCCCAGGTATGGGTCGGCAATAGCAGAAGGCCTTCCGCAAAATATTCCATCCAGGCATCCAGCACGATATCCGCACCGCCCTCCACTTCTCCGATGGCCTTCATGGAAGAATGGATCAGGATCGTCTCTTTTCCCGTAAGTCCCACATTCCGTAACTGCTGTTTCAATTCTTCTTTGGTATACATATTTTTTCCTCGCATATCGCATATAGTAAAAGGCCGGTTTCCTGGGGAGCATGGAACCGACCTTTTTATGCTGTTTTCTCTACTTTCCCGCTTCCGGTACAAAACTGTCGAAGATGAAAATATCGAAATGTTTTCTCGCTTCGTCCAGTTCCTTCTGGCTCTTGATGGTCCATGCGGCTGCAGTATTATGGTACAAACCTCTGCAAAGCTTCCGGGACAGGATTTCAGGATAATGATGATTGTATGCCACAAAATCCGGCTTGGTCACGAAGTTCAGCAGCAGATTCTGCAATACAAAATATAATATCCCGGCATACTCTCCTTCTTTCAGAAAAGCATCGGACAACTGGCCTCGCACCAGATCCGGATGTTTCTTCCGATACCACCACACACCCAGAGGGTTGAAGGACTCCATGCAGTACATTCCCTTGTAGGCCCGCAGCATTTTATCTGCAAGGGGACACAAAGACAGGTCGGTGCGCTCGATCTTGAACTCCACGATCAAAGGCACTTTTCCGTCTACCATCTTCAATACATCCTCAAACTTCGGAATCTTCTCCACAGAATCGCACAAGTGAAACTGCTGCAATTCCTCGTAGGTATAATCACTGATCTTGCCTTCGCCGCCGCAGACTCTTTTTAATGTAAAATCATGGAACACCACGGGGATCTTGTCCTTCGTCAGCTGAATGTCCAGTTCAATACCGAAGCCCGCATCCGCAGCCTTACGGAATGCCGCCATGGAGTTCTCCGGTGCTTCCGTTGCATTATCGTGCAGGCCTCTGTGGGCGTAGAGCCATTCTTTAAAAGGGGCTGTGTCCGGTTTGTGCAGCATCCTCGGCATGATCATGAGAAAATACAGAACTGCGAGAACTACCAAAACAATCAATAAGATTCCTAATACTTTCATTCCTATAACCTTCTATCTTCCTGTAACTTTTTACAGCGAATCCATACCGTTTCTATCACAGTATAGATTCGCTGCCTTTTACTTTAATCCACTACTCTTTTATTTTCAAGTAGGTATTTCTTAAGATTCTCCAAAGAGCTTACAACACATTTGTCAAATTGTATCGTCCTGCCAAGTATATACCGAAGTTATCCGCATCAGTCATCTACGTCAAAGTTTTCCAGAATACTCTCTTTTTTCTGGGGCTTCACATCGCCGTGACGTACCTGGGTCATAGTAAGGAATGCCATCAGGGAGAAGAAAAGGGCATAGGGAAACAGGGTGTTATAGGACACATTTTCCAATAGGAATCCAGATAGTACCGGAGTCAGGATCTGCGCTGCCATGGAGAACGTATAATAGGTTCCGGTGAATTTCCCCACATCGCTGCCACTGCTCATGGCCACGATCATCGGATAGGAATTCACATTGATGGCTGCCCATGCCACACCGATCAGGGCAAATGCCACATTGACGATGGGGTGATATTCTCTGGCAAAAATTGCGCCACCATAGCAGGCTGCCATCAGCAGAACACCGCCCATGATAGTCTTCTTACGACCGATCTTCGCAGAGATGTTTCCAATGGGAATATAGCTCAGAATAGCAGCTACCGTCGCTACCATCAGACAGTTGGCGAAGCTTCCGCCCTCCATCTTCCATACTACCTTCGTATAGCGGGAAAAAGCTGTGGTCACGGCATTATACGCGGTGAACCATAAGAAGATAGATGCAAGCATGAAGTACATACTGCGCTTCACTTCCTTGGGCATACCCTTGGTGCCTTCCGTCTTTCCTGTCTGTTTTTTCCCGTCGAAAGATTTTATCTCTCCGGTATCTCCCACTGCCTCGATCTCACCAGCAGCTTCCACTCCCTCGGCCATTGCTTTTTCTTCTATTGTTCCTGCATTTGCCGCCTCTGCCTTCTCGACTTCTTCCCGCAGCTTATTTTCCCGGATGGTGATCACAAGAATTCCCACAGCAATCGCCATGACTGCTGCAATACTTGCAAATAAAGGCAGATAATCCGGTGTTTCACCTTTGCCCACCAGAACTTTGATCATGATCAGAGCATAGACGCCGCCCACAGCTCCCATGAGGTTGATCACCGCATTGGCACGGCTGCGCAGATGGTTCGGTGTCACATCCGGCATCAATGCCACCGCCGGGGAACGATACAGTCCCATGGACACCAGGGTGAAAAACAGCACCGCCAGGAAGATCACCTGGTTACTGAAGGACTCTCCTGTGTTCCATCTTGCTTTTTCCGCATTGTCGATCATCGGCAGTAACATCATGAAGATCACTGCCAGGATCGTACCTGCCACGATAAAGGGCATTCTTCTGCCAAGCTTCGTATGTACCTTATCAGACAGCGCACCAAACACCGGCAGCAGAAAGATCGCCAGCACATTGTCCAATGCCATGACCGCTCCCGTCATGGTCTCGCCCAGATGATAGGTATTCTGCAGGATCAGTGGGATAATGTTGTCATACATCTGCCAGAAAGAACAGATGCTAAGAAAAGCCAGTCCGATCAGAAACGTTCTTTTGTAATTTAATTTTGTCTCCATAAGAAAACCTCCCAAGTTGATAGTTCTATTCTATCAAAGGAGAATGCTTCTCGCAATCTTCGGGGGTAAAATTGAGGTAAATTTTCTTTCCGGAACTGCTTTTGCATTGGGCGCCTGTTTCGAAGCATCAGCCACCACGAAGTGACGTAAGTCGTTCCAGCGTGGCACACTGGCTGGTCCACCGCCCGAGAAAACGCTGAAATATCACACTTTCTCCTTGAAATATGTGGACTTTTATGTATAATGGAAGAAGTGACTTTGTAACGCATATAAATAAGAAGAGGTTTTTAGAATGATCAGTGCAAACAACGTAACTTACCGTGTGGGTAAGAAAGCATTATTCGAAGATGTCAACATCAAGTTTACCGAGGGCAACTGCTACGGACTCATCGGAGCCAACGGTGCCGGTAAATCCACCTTTTTAAAGATTCTGTCCGGTCAGCTGGACACTACCAAAGGTGATATCGTCATCACCCCCGGTCAGCGTCTCTCCGTGTTGGAACAGGATCATTTCAAATACGATGACAACGTGGTTATGGATACCGTTATCATGGGTAACGAACGTCTCTTCCAGATCATGAAGGAAAAGGATGCCATCTATGCCAAGGAAGATTTCAGTGACGAGGACGGTATCCGTGCCAGCGAACTGGAAGCGGAATTCGCCGAGATGGACGGTTGGGAAGCAGAGTCCAATGCTGCCATGCTGTTAAACGGTCTTGGCATCGGCACCGAGTTCCACTACTCTCTCATGAAGGATCTGGACGGCAGCCTGAAGGTGAAGGTCCTGTTGGCCAAGGCACTGTTCGGTAACCCCGACATTCTGCTGCTGGATGAGCCGACCAACCATCTGGATCTGGATGCGATCGCATGGTTGGAAGATTTCCTGATTGATTTCGAGAATACCGTTATCGTAGTATCCCATGACCGTTACTTCCTGAACAAGGTATGTACCCAGATCGCCGACATCGACTACGGCAAGATCCAGCTGTATGCCGGTAACTACGACTTCTGGTACGAGTCCAGCCAGCTGCTGATCAAGCAGATGAAGGAAGCCAACAAGAAAAAGGAAGAAAAGATCAAGGAACTGCAGGAGTTTATCTCCCGTTTCTCCGCAAATGCTTCCAAGTCCAAGCAGGCTACTTCCAGAAAACGTGCACTGGAAAAAATTGAGATGGATGATATTAAGCCTTCCAGCAGAAAATATCCTTATATTGACTTCCGTCCCGAGCGTGAGATCGGTAACGAGGTACTGGCTGTGGAGCATCTGTCCAAGACCATCAACGGTGAAAAGGTGCTGGATGACATTTCCTTCACTCTGGGCCGTGAAGACAAGGTGGCTTTCGTAGGTAGCTGCGAGCTGGCGAAGACTACTCTGTTCCAGATCCTGGCCGGGGAAATGGAGCCGGACGAGGGAACCTACAAGTGGGGTGTTACCACTTCCCAGTCCTACTTTCCGAAGGACAATACCTCAGAGTTCGACAACGATATGACCATCGCCGACTGGCTGACCGGTTACTCTCCCGTGAAGGATGCCACTTATGTACGTGGTTTCCTGGGACGTATGCTGTTCGCCGGTGAAGACGGTGTGAAGAAGGTTCGTATTCTCTCCGGTGGTGAGAAGGTGCGCTGCCTGCTGTCCAAGATGATGATCAGCGGTGCCAACTGCCTGATCCTGGATGAGCCCACGAACCATCTGGACATGGAGTCCATCACCGCACTGAACAACGGTCTGATCAAGTTCCCCGGTGTGGCACTGTTCTCCTGCCATGACCACCAGTTCGTACAGACCACCGCCAACCGTATCATCGAGATCCTGCCAAACGGCAGCCTGGCAGACAAGATCACTACCTACGATGAGTATCTGGCAAGCGATGAAATGGCAAGAAAGCGTACCGTATTCACTGCACAGACCGAGGACGACGAGAACTAAGACAAATAAAATGGATGCCGGTAATGCCGACATCCATTTTTTGAAAGGAGCTTTACTATTATGGTAGATTTACATGTACACTCCACCTGCTCCGATGGCACTTTCACCCCGGAGGAATTAGTCGATTACGCGATGGAAAAGGGACTGCGTGCCTTCGCCCTCACAGATCATGATACCGTAAACGGATTGGACCGGGCGATCCGGTATGCGGAAGGATCCCCGGCTGACGCTCCCTCGCCTCAGGTGCCGGAAGTCATCCCCGGTATAGAACTTTCCACAGAATACCAGGGAAAAGATATCCACATGGTGGGACTTTTCATTGATTACCACCAGCTGGATTTTGCTCATTACCTGGAGGATTTCATCCATTCCCGAGAGAACCGCAACGAGAAAATGTGCGCACTCCTTCGAGAACATAACATTGATATCACCTATGAAGCGCTTCTGGCAGAATTCCCCGGTGCAGTTATCACCAGGGCGCATTTTGCAAGGTATCTGCTCTCCCACGGCTATATCCAGAGCATGAAGGAAGCATTTGACCGCTATGTGGGCGACCACTGTCCCTGTTTCGTTCCGAGAGAAAAGGTGACCCCCGCTCAGGCGGTGGAGCTGATCCTCGGTGCCGGCGGCGTTCCCGTGCTGGCGCACCCGATCCTCTACCATATGAGCGACGAGCGATTGGATAACCTCGTGGCAGAATTAAAGAGCATCGGCCTCGTGGGTATCGAAGCCATCTACAGCACCTACAACACTGCTGAAGAACGTCAGATCCGGGGGCTTGCCTCCAAATACGACCTGAAGATCAGCGGCGGCTCCGACTTCCACGGTGCCAATAAGCCCAAGATCGACCTCGGCACCGGCTGGGGCAAGCTGTATGTGCCGGATGAAGTGCTGGAAAATCTGCGCCCGGGCCGGAAATAACTAGAAAGTTATGCGAGCAATGAGCCGCGCATAGGCATAGTGAAGACAGCGATGGGCGCTCGCGCATGATTCGCTGTCTTTACTTATGCCGAGATGCGGCGAACGCCGCGATATGAAATAAGATTGGCAGCGTTTTATGCTGACAATCTTATGAATAGCGTGGCTCATTGCGGAGGGTTTTATCTTCGGGACATAGTAGAAGAAAAATGTAGATTACGCCCCGCTTGTCGGAAACTTCCGGGGCTCGACAGAGAAAAAACACGGATTACGCCCCGCTTGTCGGAAACTTCCGGGGCTCAGCAGAGAAAAAACATGGATTACGCCCCGCTTGTCAGGAACTTCCGGGGCTCAGCAGAGAAAAAACACGAATTACGCCCCGCTTGTCGGAAACTTCCGGGGCTCAACAGAGAAAAAACACGGATTACGCCCCGCTTGTCGGAATCTTCCGGGGCTCAACAGAGAAAAAACACGAATTACGCCCCGCTTGTCGGAAACTTCCGGGGCTCAACAGAGAAAAAACACGGATTACGCCCCGCTTGTCAGGAACTTCCGGGGCTCAACAGAGAAAAAACGTAAATTACAGGGCATTTCGTAACGTAGGCTATAAAAAATGCCGCGATGCCCACTGCGGAAAGATGTTCCGTTTGCTGTGGACGTTCGTGGATTTGAAACTACCATCCGCAATGAGCCACGCTATTCATAAGATTGTCAGCAAAGAACGCTGCCAATCTTATTTCATATCGCGGCATAAGTAAAGACAGCGAATTGTGCGCAAGCGCCCATCGCTGTCTTCACTATGCCTATGCGCGGCTCATTGCTCGCGTAACTTTCCATTTAGTTACCGCACTCTACGCTGATGCGGTTGAAGATCGCCATGATCTCCTCGGTGTTGATGGTCTTCTTCTCTTCTCCGGCTTTGTCGAGGATGGCTTTTCCTTCGTGCATCATGATCAGGCGGTTACCATATTCCACGGCATAGCGCAGATTGTGGGTGACCATAATAGTGGTCACTTTCTTCTCCTTTACGACCTGATCGGTGAGCTCCATGATGATCTCCGCAGTCTTGGGATCCAGCGCAGCGGTATGCTCATCCAGAATGAGGAAATCAATCGGTGTCATGGTAGCCATGAGCAGCGCCAGTGCCTGTCTCTGTCCTCCGGAGAGGGAGCCGACCTGCACACCCATCTTATCTTCCAGTCCCAGATTTAAGGGACGTAACATCTCGCGATACTCTTCCAGCTTTGCTTTATTCACACCACGTCCCAGGTTATAAGGCTTGCCCTTATTCTCCGCAATGGACATGTTCTCTAAAATCGTCATGCCGGGGCAGGTTCCCTTGGAAGGATCCTGATAGACTCTGCCGATCCGACGCTGACGAATATAATCCTTCTGTCTCGTAATATCTTCTCCGTGGATCAGGATCTTGCCGCTGTCCACCGCAATGCTTCCACAGATGATGTTCAGCATGGAAGTCTTACCGGAACCGTTGCTTCCTACAACGGATACGAATTCTCCGTCCTTTACCGTAAGGTTGAAATCCTTGAACAGGCACAGCTCGTTGACCGAACCGGGATTGTAATTCTTGTTGATATTGATAAGTTCTAGCATGCTTTCACCTTCTTTCTGTCCATGCTGACCACCAGAATGATCAGGAACAGGACTGCTGTGATCAGCTTGATGGCATTAGGGCTGATACCTGCGAACATGGCTACTGCCACACATGCCTTATACAGAATGGATCCCACCACAACACTGCTGGTCACACGGAAAAATGTTACCTTCTTGAACAGGCTGGTGCCGATGATAACGCTGGCCAGACCGATGACTACCGCACCGGTTCCGATGGAAATCTCAAAACTTCTCTGCTGCTGTGCATAGATACAACCGCTTAAGGATACCAGACCATTGGCAATGGACAGTCCCACAATCTTCACCAGTCCTTTATCCACACCGAGGCTGGTAACGATAGTATCATTGTCACCTACGGCACGCAACAGGAATCCGGACTTGGTACTCATATACCAGTCTAAAAGATATTTTGCCACCATGGTGATCAGGAAAATAATGATCACATTTTTGAAATTCGACAAAAAAGAGGGGGTAATGCTGTTCACAAAGCTGTTGTTGAAAATATTTTCCTTATCAAAAATAGCTACATAGCCGGAGCCTGCCACCCACAGATTGATGGTATACAGACCGGTCATCATAATGATACCGGAAAGCAGGTCTCTTACTTTCAACTTCACATGGATCAATCCGGTACAGATTCCCACCAGTGCTCCGCCTAAGAATGCAATGGGAAGGGTGAGGATTGCCGGGACGCCGAAACCGTTGATCAGACGCACAGTGATGGCAGCCCCAAAGGGGAAGCTGCCATCGACCGTAAGATCCGGGAAATCCAGTATTTTATAGGTAATGTAGACACCCAGTGCCAGGATGCCGTAGATCATTCCTTGTTCCAGTACGCTTAATAATAACGCCATATTTTTCTCCATTCTTAAAATCCTGTATATCCGGATTACTCTATTATTTTCTGCCTGTCGGCAGCTATTTCCTGATTACTGTACTACGATCTCATCAAAGGACTGGTAAGCATCGGTCTTGTAATTCTCGGGAAGTTCCAGGTTGATCTTCTCTGCTGCTGCAAAGTTCACATACAGGCTGGGCTCGGAGATTACTTCGAAATTCAGTTCGGAAGCTTCTGCCTCTCCCTTCAGGACTCTTGCTGCCATCTTACCGGTCTGCTTGCCGAGTTCGATGTATTCCAGACCCATGGATGCCACGCAGCCAGCCTTAACCTGCTCTACTTCGGAACCAAATACGGGGATGCCTGCCTTGTCAGCCTCATCCAATACCGTCTGCAGTGCGCTTACTACGGTGTTGTCGGTCAGGTTGGTAATGCAGTCTACCTTGGATGCGATATCCGCTGCTGCCAGAGCTACCTCAGACATTGCGGTAACACCGCTGTCCACGATCTCGAATCCGTAGTTGCCTGCCAGAGCCTTGTACTCTGCGATGGTACTGATGGAGTTTGCTTCGCTGGTGGTGTAGATGATACCGATGGTCTTCGCTTCAGGAAGTACCTCACGGATCATTTTCAACTGTGCATCTACTGCCAGTGCATCGGAAGTACCGGTGATGTTGCCTACGGGAGTACCATCCTCATTGGCCAGACCTGCTTCCACAGGATCAGATACTGCAGTGTAGATCACGGGAATATCTGTATTCATTGTAGCATTGTATGCTGCCATAGCGCAAGGAGTTGCGATAGCACAGATCATATCTACTTTCTTACTTACGAAGTTGCTGGCGGTCATGGCGGAAGTTCCGTTGTCTGCCTGTGCATTGACATATTCGATCGTCAGGTTCTCACCCTCTACAATACCTTCCTCTGCCAGCCCCTGAATAAATCCTTCACGACAGTTGTCCAGGGAACCATGTACGGCGTACTGCATGATACCAATGGTGTAATTGTCCTTGCCTGCGGTGCTGCCACATCCGGTGAGGGCACCCATTGCCATAACTGCGGTTAATACTGCTGCCAAAATTCTCTTCTTCATAATCTTATTCCTCGCTTTCTGTACGTCCTGCGTACCATGATATGCAGCGCATACCATAAAATAGTTTGCTCATAAGATTACTGAACCTTTCACTGTCATGAAAGCCAGATGCTTTCGCATCTGTACCCACATTCGTATTTGCATACAAGCGTCATGTGGATTGAAAGACTTTCATAACAAAAAACCGCCTCAAATGTATATTGCTATACACTTGAGACGGTAATAAGCTCTTGCTCATCATCGTGGTGCCACTCAATTTGACAATTCCTGCGAATTGTGTCCACTCTCTCTGGATACTATCATATCCATCGGCTTGATAACGGGTCCGAATCCCGCTGACGCCTAAAACTGATCTGTTCTCGGGCCAGCCTCGGAAGTCCATTCGGCGAAAGTTCCTTTACCGTGATCCCACCATCCACGGCTCTCTGTAAAATTCCCTAAGGCTTACTACTCTTCCTCACAGGTTTGGTAAACTTATGAATGTTGTTTATGTGTCTTAGAATAATCTCTATTTTCTATTTTGTCAATACTATTTTTAGAAAATTTACAAATCTTATCCGTACTGTCACATACTTACATTCGTAAACCCAACGAATCCAACGAACAACTGTTACTCTGTCTCTGGCAGAGTGATCACCACCTTGAACAGGTCGCCGTCCGTGACAATCTGCATATCACCATTCTGCAGTTCCGTCAGGCTCTTGGCTATGGATAATCCCAGACCGTTGCCCTCCATGTGGCGGGATTTGTCTCCTCTGGTGAACCGCTCTTCCAGTTCCTCCGGTGACATCTCCAGCGGGAAGGCTGACATATTCCGGAAAATGATTCTCACATCCTGACCGTCATGTTCCACGTTCAGGTAGACGCGGCTGCCTGCCTGGGCATATTTGTAAATATTATTCAGCAGATTGTCAAACACTCTCCACAGATGCCTGCCGTCCGCCATGACCTTTACGGTCTCCTCCGGCTGTTTTACGATAGTTTCCAGCTTCTTGTCAGAGAATCGCTGCTCATATTCCCCCGCCGCCTGTGACAACAGTACCGATACATCGCAGACTTCCGGGTGTACTTCCAGATTGCCTGTGGTGGCTTTGGAAGCCTCCAGCAGATCGTCCAACAGTTTTTTCAACTTCTTGGACTGGCGTAACAACACTTCCGCATACTCCGAGATCCGCTGTTTCTTTTCAGAATCCGGATCCGTCGGGCTGCTCCCTGTGACTGCGTCGTTCTCTTCCACTTCTTTTCCGATGAGATCCGCATAATTGATAATGGAAGTCAGTGGTGTCTTAATGTCATGGGAGACATTGGTAATGAGCTCCGTCTTTAAATGTTCGCTTTTCATCCTCTGTTCCACGGCTGCGGAAATTCCCTCGCCGATGCGGTTCAGATTCTCTCCGTGCTCCTTGAAGGACAATACCATATGGGAGGTATCCAGCTTATAATTCAGATCTCCGTCCGCCAATGCTTCACTGCCCTCCTGCAGTTCTTTGCACATCAATGCCACAAAAGTAATCGCACCGCACAGAATAAATTTCTCTATGGCCCAGAAAAAGAGTAATACATCTGTATCATTATAAAACAGCATTAAACCGAAAAACTCTACCACGCAGACTGCAAGGCACAAAAGTGCTGTTCTCCATACCATAGGAATCCCACGGATCAATTTCACAATACCGTGGAAAACTCTCTTGCAGAATCTTCCGAAGAACCGGAACACTCTATACAGGATCGTATTCTGCCACCATTTTCCCATTTTCAGGCGAATAGCCAACTCCATGCAGTACAGGGTGCACCATATCACCTCTGCGGCAAACAGTACCACCAGAACGATCAGATTGATCATACTTGAGTTCATACCGATCCATCCAAAAGCCAGGTACAGACCGGTAAAAGCTCCAACAATAACGACCACTGTATACACATCCAGGTGGATATCATGGATCGCACTGGGGGTAATACCCTCCCTGCCATTCTTATGTCCGGCACTGCACAACAGGAAGATAAAGCATAATAATGCCAGTATCGTTCCCGTACAGCATACCACAGGGATCACATTTCGGTTATCATAAAACTGCTCTGCCTGATGATAGATCAGGGCATATTCGTCTTCCTTCGGCAGGCTGGGATTCACTGTCAGGGTAACCACAATACGCTTGTTACGCTCTGCTAATGCTTCCTCTGCAGCCTCTTCCTGCTGCCGTTCTGTCTCACTTAAGGCATCCTTGATCATCCATTTTGCATATTGTTCCGCCCGTTCAACCGGCACATAAATCTCTCCACCTAAGGATACGCTGTCCCCCAGATCCAGATATTTCTCCAGATTGCCGGAGGAAAGGGCTTCCTGCTCCGCTGCCGTTATGCTTTCCACATCAGACCCGGTATTGACAGATGGTTCAAGCTCCATGATATCAGAGCTTTCAGAGCTTCCGTAACTTTCATAGCTATCAGAGGCAGAGGAAGTTTCTGTGTTGATATAGGTGTTATCATTCCTATGCTGCACCTGGGACTCCAGCCGGTAAGTCAGATCATTTGTCTTGTCTACATAATCCTCGTTCTTCCATTCTCCCAGGAATTCATCCGTATCCAGATCGTAGCTCTCCACCTTTACCCAGATGTTCCGCTGCCTGCAATAAGCTTCCATGGTCTGCAAGCTCTCATTCTCATACCAGTCGCGTATCCGATACAGATCCTGATTGACCTGCCGGTACAACAGCTGATCATGGATAAACATCCTTTCACCGGAGGAATACGCTCCACTGTCTGCAAGCATACAGGTACCATAGAGTCCCAACACCCCCACAATTGCGGCTGCGATCATCAGAACAAATGCCACAACCTTTGCCATTGTGCTGCCCAACAGGCTGTTTCCCTGTGCCGGTGCATTCTTTTTTTTCTCTGCTTTTTCTCTTTTTTTCCGTTCCCTTTTATTCTCTGACAAAGCTGTTTCTACCATCGTACTCACTGTATTTTCCACCGGATTATCCACTCTGTCCTGTTCTGTATTCCTGCTGTTTTCTTCCCTGTTATCCATATTCCTGTCTCCTTACTTCCCAGAGCTGCTCCGCTCACCTGCCTGCTCTTATCCCTGCTTCTCACATTTGTATCCCTGGCCCCAGACTACTTTTAAGTATCTGGGTTCTGCCGGATTGATTTCCAACTTTTCCCGTAAATGCCGGATATGTACCGCCACGGTATTCTCGCTGCCCAGGGGCAGGTCGTTCCAGATTCTGGTATAGATCTCCTTCGGGGAAAATACCTGTCCCGGATTCTGGATCAGAAGCTTTAAGATCTCATACTCCGTGGGCGTCAGTGCTACCAGCTCGCCGTCCAGCATCACCCTTTTCTCCTTGTCATCCAGTTCGATACCACCGACTCTTATCACATCCGGTCGGACAGTACCTCCACCCAGCTGCATATAGCGACGCAGTTGGGATTTGACTCTGGCGGATACTTCGATGGGGTTAAAAGGCTTCGTGATATAGTCATCCGCTCCTACCGTAAGTCCCAGCACCTTGTCGGAATCCTCGCCCTTGGCAGTCAGCAGGATCACCGGCACGTTACTCCTTTCCCGAATCTTGATCATAGCCTGAATGCCGTCCAGCTTCGGCATCATAATATCCATCAGTACCAGATGCACCTCATTCGTCTCTACCATATGTACGGCTTCCTCACCGTCAAAAGCCTCCAGAAAATGATAATTGGTGTCATTTAAGTATATCTTTAACGCGTTTACGATATCCTTCTCATCATCACAGATCAATATATTGTACATACTCTCCCTCATTTCCATACCGGCCATTGCCGCCCGGCACCTTTTCCGCAAGGGCTTCCCTTACGCTAAAATCATTGTAACAGAATCCAGATTAATAAAAAACAGGAAAAACCTTTAAAACTTTATTAAGATGACTTTACATAAAAACACCCTCTGCCATTCCCAGAAGAGCAAAGGCAAAGGGTGTGGACAACACATGTTGAAAAGTGAACAGTGAGCAGATCAAATAGCCGGTGAGGCCGAGGAAAACTGCAAGTGCCCGGGGATCCCTGGTTGCGGAGATTCGAAGGTTCCGGAATGCGGTGAGGAAGATTCCACCGTAGGCAATGACTCCCAGAATTCCCTGCTGTACCAGGAGGGTCAGCCATTCGTTGTGGGCATTGGAATAGATATTGTTGTCCAGAAGTCCCCGGTTGATCCAGTCCATGGCGTCACTGCCCCATTGATAGAGCGCATAATAGAAGCTGTCAGGGCCCATACCGAATATCTGAAACAGGAGTCCCTCTTTTCCGTAAGTAAGAATCGTGACCTTCCACAGTGCCAGTCGGCCGTTGGCAGCTTCCGACACTTTATCACTGCCGGGCAGATATCCCGCCACCAGCAGACAGCCAAGAAGCAGTGCCGCCAGCGTCACCGCAACCGCAAGCCCCACAAAGGTCCGAAAAACCCGGCCGCTCTCCAGCCGGTCACTTCTCTCCTGTCTCTCCCGCAGCTGCAAAATCAGATATACCGCCACTTCCACAACAAACACCACATACCAGGCCGGAGTAAAAAAGAGTCTTTTTTCGGCATCCCCTGCCAGCACCAGGCCGGTCAGATGTAACAGCAAAAACATCCTGACCATAAATACCGAAAGCGGTAAAAGCATCAGGATCTCCAATGCCCGCAGCAGCCGGCCTCTCTTCCGCAGAGAAAGCAACAGTAACAGCAGGCTTAATCCGCAGGCTGCCAGAATAGCTGTAGTACTGTTGGAAGTAATAGCCGATGCAAAAAACAAAAAGCTCCCGAGCAGTCCCAACACTCTGCCCTGTCGTTTTCCCATATAAGCAGCTGACAGAGAGATTCCGGCCGTCACACTCAGATACCCGGCATACCAGTTGTTGTTGCCGATGGTGGACAACAGCTGCGTCCGGTTCCATTCTCCGTTTTCCATTCCGCGGAAAGTTCCCAGCACATCGATGTCCAGACGGTTCAACAGTCCGATCAGTGTCACGATTCCCGCTGTGATCCCGGCGATCCACCAGATACTTCTGCTGCCGTCATAATACCGGGATACCGCAAAATAGATCCCCACCAGCAATCCCTGGGTCACCAGCCCCATATACCAGCCGGGATACCCTAAAAGGACATCCTCCCTGCAGGGACTGATTCCATAAGAAAAGATTACAGACACCAGATACAACAGCATAAACACATCCGTTTTCTTCCACGTCCGTTTCGTTGTCCGTTCTCCCCGGATTCTCTGCCACAGCACAGCCAGCACCACAAAAGCCCCCAGCACCAGCGTAGTATTCCGGAAAAACAAATATTTTGCATTTCCGATCATCACCAGCTTGTTCTGCATATACAGCGGTAAACCGGCAAAAAGAATCATCAGATACCCATAAACCAGCATACTCACGGTCTCTTTTGTATTTTGTTCCTGTTTCTTCATAACTTACATTATCCTTCAGACTGAAAAACAAGGCACCCCTCATTGACTGAAGAGTGCCTTATATTTCCCGGTTATTTCATTTCCTTACGGTTACTTATTTGCCGTAACGCATCTGCAGGTACAGAGGACCATACCATTCGATAGCATTGTCTTCTGCCTTACCGGCAGGGATGGTTACCGTATACTCGTTGCCTTCGAAGGTGTACTCCAGCTCCAGAGCTACCGTCTGCTTCTTGTACAGAGCCTGCATGATATCGTTGGGCAGAGCATTGATGTTCTTGTCTCTGCTGATCTTAACGGTAGCACCGTCCTTGGCATTAGCGATCTCGCTTGCCACATTGTCACGATATCTTCCAAATGCGTTGTCAGTACCTTCTGCTGTTGCGGTATTATTAGCTTCTGCAATAGCAAAAGTGGAGAAGTGATTTACAGTAAAGGTCAAAGTGTTTGCGGAAGCATTGTAAATAGGCTTGATTTCTTCCAGTCCACCATTTACAAAGTGGAAAATCACTGCCTTATTACCATCTACACCTGCAGGAGTCTCAATGGTAACTGCTACGGGAATAGGCAGAGATTCAACTGAATAAGTACCAGCCTTCAGGCTGATTTCTACATATACGGGAGTAGAAGTTACTGCGTATGTAGAAGAAGTAATCTCAGGTGTAGCCGCCGGTGCTTCTACACTCAGTGTTGTGTCAGGAGCAACAAATGCTGCACCAACAATGCCTACAGCCTTTACAGCGCCGGAGTTAGCAAGAGTAGTATCCTTAATTCCCTTTGCCTTTTTGTATGCTGCTTCGATGGCTGCAACATCATTAACAGTATCCTGTCCTGCATTCATTGCTTCCTTCAGATCCTGAGAACCGATCTTTATCAAAGCAACTGCCGCATTATCTGCAGATGCCGCATCAGTAATCTTGGATGCATCAATAGCATCTACCGCATTCTTTACCTCTTCTACCGGTTTGGTGCTCGGTGCAGGGGTCGGTGTAACCACCGTATTATTCTCACTTGCTACAGATACGGTAGACAGTGCACTGCTGCCGTAAGGAATTGCAAATACTGCGAATGCAATGGCTGCGGCAATGATTAATTTCTTTTTCATTATCTCATTCCTCCTAAGTATAATGTTATGGATTTTATTTTTACCGTTATTTAGTTTACACCCCCCCGCTATATTGTCAATACTATTTCTTCCTATTTTTTCCTTTTTTTCTCATTTTCCATGTGCAAAAAAAGCATGCCCTTCCGCCCCCTAAAAACGGGCATCACAGACATGCTTTTTCTGCTTTTTATTCATTTTTTTTATTGGAGTGCTCTTTCAGTTCTTCCAGAGCTTCCTTGAACTTCTCGGAACTCATGGTCGGATTGGAACGGATCATGTCACGCTGGAAGAAATCTCTTAAGCTGCTGACATTCTCTCTGTCTGCCACGCTTCTGGTGTACTTCTGCCGCAACTCGGCGACCTCGTTCTTCACGCTCTCCAAATACTGATTGGGAGATTTCTGTGCGGAAGTGCGGAAGCTCTCCAGCTTGCCCTCAATGTTGGACTTCAGGTCCTCCACTCTGGTGGTAATACTTGCAGTAAAGTCTTCCTTCTTCTGTGCCAGGCTATCACTGAAGCCTTCCCTGCGGTTCTCCAGATCTTCACTGGTCACAGCAATAATGACATCCAGCCGTTTCTGGATCCGCAGCATATCTTCTTTTGCCTTCTCCATCTTCTCCAGTACATCCCGCAGATCCAGGGCTGCCTTGAAGGATAATGCGAAATCCGCACCGATCAGCGCCGTCAGCACCAGTGTCACAGGAGTGAGGATGCTGTCCGGAATGGACAATACCAGATGTTCAATGGGCTTATGGATAAACTCCGTCATCAGGATCGTCAGACCACCCCATGCCAGCGAGGCCCCCAGGCAGATATGTCCCTGGAAATTGAATTTATTCTTGGAATAGTCCCAATATCTGACTTTAAATAACGCCTCCATAGTCACGCCTGTGACATACTCCAGCACCGTAGCCCCGATACATCCGGCAATATAGACTAACACCAGATTGTCCTGAAACGGCATGGACACCACCAGCATCATGATGGCTCCACTTCCATACAGCGGCAGAAACGGTCCGCGGCAGAAACCACGGTTGACCAGCTTCCTGCTTTTCAGGGATACATAGGTGGATTCAAAACACCAGCCGAAAAAGCAATAAAAATAAAAGAAAAATAGCCATTGGATCGCAGTATAATGATACACTGTTTAACCTCCTTCACGTCTTCGTTTTTTCCTTACGAGCAAGGCAACTGTCATCTCATGACCGAACCGCTACGGATATACCTCAGCCTCTATGGCAAGCTTCCCCTTCCTCGTGGCATGGGGTTCTCCACTTATGCGGAATTTACCGTAGCCTCTGGCATTTACCACATCCCCCGCCTCCAGGGGCTTGGAATTATTTTCACACAGCCTGCCGTTCACATATACCTTTCCCACCCGGAACAGCTCCAGGCAGTCACTTCTGGATTTATTATATACCTTGGAAATGACAGCATCAACACGTGGACTTGCCACCTGAATGACCTGACGCACCGGTTCTTCCTGCGGTACTTCTGCCGCCGCATCCACCACCTCACACTTCACGTGGGTGTGGCGGATCTGCTCCAGATTGTCACAGATAAATTCTGCAATGGTATCCAGACAGAACAAAAATGCTTCGCCCTCTCCCGGCAGGATATCACCGATGGTGCTGCGTTCAATACCCAGGTTCATCAGTGCCCCCAGATAATCCCTGTGGGACAGCTTGTCTGCAAATTTTGCCGACAGAGGCCGGATCCGGATACAGCAGATAGGAAAGGGCTGTTCATAGCCCAGCTCCGCCTCACTGCCGAAGCGAAGGAGCTTCCGCTCTGCCTCTTCCCTGCCGCCGTATAAGGTGATCCCTGCGAACTTCACTTCCCGTTCCACCTGCCACAGGGCATCCTGCTCCGCCAGTCCTAAGAATCCGGTAAATGTGTACTGGTTCTGGTTGTAGGATTTGTCTGCCAGTTCACGGATCCGGTTTTTCAGCTGTTGTATTTCTTTTTCATTTTCCACGGACATTCCCGTACATCCTTCCTGCTGTTCTCACTTTGCTTTTGCAAATATTACACTGTACACATTATCCCAGTGCCACATCCAACATCATCATCAACGCAAAACCAATCGCAAAGGCAATGGTTCCCAGGTTGGAATGCTCTCCCTCACTGGCTTCCGGAATCAGTTCCTCCACGACCACATAGATCATGGCTCCGGCTGCAAAAGCCAGCATATAGGGTAAAATAGGTGTCACAATGCTTGCCAGTGCAATGGCCAGGATTGCTCCCACCGGTTCCACTGCTCCCGACAATACGCCTAAGGCAAAGGACTTTCCTCTCTTATTTCCTTCACTCCGAAGAGGCAGGGAAATAATGGCTCCCTCCGGGAAATTCTGAATGGCGATACCGATGGCCAGCGTCAGGGCTCCCGCCATCGTAACAGTTCCGTCCCCGTTTAACACTCCGGCGAAAATAGCACCACACGCCGCACCTTCGGGAAAATTGTGAATGGTCACCGCCAGCATCAGCATGGCTGTGCGGTTCAGACTGCTCTTATGGCCTTCCGGTGCATCGCTTCCCACATGCAGATGGGGTACCATGCTATCGATGAACAACAAAAAAACAATACCGATCAGGAATCCGATCACTGCGGGAAGAAATGCAAGCTTCCCCATCTCTTCGCACATATCCATGGCCGGTATCAGCAAAGACCACACCGAAGCTGCCACCATAACACCGGCAGCGAATCCGGTAAATATTCTCTGAATATTGCCGCCAATCTGTTTTTTCAGGAAAAACACGCAGGCTGCCCCTGCAGTCGTTCCCAGAAACGGAATCAGAAGACCGGCTACAATGCTTAAATTCATGAAACACTCTCCTTTCTTTCATTATTCTATGTAACTCGCAGCAAGATGGTATCTTGTCTGCCTTTTCAAATCATTTTTACTAAAATCCCGCCAGATCGTTGCCCAGGACGGCATACATCAGGAAATTCACACCACACACCAGATGGTAGCAGAATACCGCGATCTCGCCCACGACGAAGATCACCTTCCAGCTCTTCCACCACTCCCTGATATTCCGCACCATGACGATCAACGTCATCAGGAAGACAAAGAACATACCGTGCATATAGCCCCAGGAAAAGTTGGCATGCATCATGCGGAATCCTTTTTCATAGAAGATCAGGAACATTACTGTACCCATAAGATAATTCAGCCATGCAAACCAGTAATATCTGTTGGACTTTATTTTTTTGAAATCAAATACCAGATTCAGGAAAAGTACGCCGATGGGCAATGCCATTCCCATGATAATACTTAAAGGAATGCTTTTGCAATAATTGCTCCATACTTTGGCAAAGCCGATGGCGATGCCTGTCTCCTCTCCCATGGCATTCGTCCCGGTGAAAATTCCGGAAAACTGGTACAGCAGGGCAATTCCCGTGGGGATCATGGTCACACACAGACAGAAGGCATTGCGAAAACTTTTTCCTCTGCTTACGATCAGCTGGACCAGGAGGATCAGACCGATCAGAGGCACCACTACCATCGTATAGCTTGGTTTGGTCATGGTGGTCAGCAGAAGGCTGACCGCGAAGAGAACGCAGTTCTTCCACTGAAAATCCTTCTGATATTCCGACAGCACCTTCACCGTCTCAAAAAAGCTGATAATCGCAAAAGGTCTGGTGGCCAGATAAGTGGCATTCCAGAAAGGATTCGGCGTATAAATCCCCATACAGCGATACGCATAATCAAAGCCGAAAAAAGCTGTATTCTTGGGAGAATACAGGTTAGAAAGCAAAAATAGCGAAAAGACAAGCAGGGTCACAAGAATGTCCGTCATAGCCTGTCTTCCCTGAGTTAAGTCATCATAATGACTTACTTTCCGGATCTCCCGGTTCATATAATATTTTGTGATCACCACCGCTGCCAGATTGAACAGCGCGGTGGTGATGGCCATGGCCGCTTTCGCTCCGATCAGCCAGGCGGAAAGTCTGGCTGTCCAGAACAGGATCGGATAGGGAAACTCATAATTTCCCGCAATACCTGCCACCTTATTCACATAGTCCGGCATATCCGACTGAAAGCCCGGCACCTGATAGCACTCCATCCAAAACAGATATAACATAACCCCGGTATACAAAAACAGCAGGAAAAGAAATGTCACTTTTCCTGCCATTGTCTCCCGCAGGCCGCTCTTTATGGGATTCTTTTTCATAGAGCCGATCCTTTCTAGTTGAAACTGATCACGGGATCTTTGGGAGCCTTTGCCTTCTCCACACTGATGGCATGGAGTACAGGGCCCTCTCCCTTATAGTCTGCGAAGTATTCTCTGGCAACCTTCGCTGTCACTTTAACCCATTCCTTCTGCTTCAGGTCTTTCGTGCCTGCAAACTCACAGGCATAGCCCAGAAATGCCATATCTTCCGCACAGCAGGTCATTGCCATGCGTCCCGGTACGAAATAGCCATCGGGATATTCCTCGGGCTTCAGTACCATGGCCAGAAACTGGATATTTTTGCCTTCATAGCGCTCCAGATGATCCATGGAATCCAGATACCAGATGCCATAGCCCTGGTTGTCCAGTACGATAGGATCCTGATTCAGATCGTAGGGCAGATCCTCCTCGAAGATCTCATCGATCTCACCGTTGGAATCCTCGAAGATCACATCTGCGGAAGGATTCACCGCTTTGATGTTGCGCTTGTATACATTCAGATCCTTGATACCGTCGCAACGGTTGAAAATGATCATCTCGGACTTACGGATCATCTCTGCCAGCAGAGACTTCATATTTGTGTAGTACATAGGGAAGGTGGAGCCGTCAATGGTCGTGATCTGCTGCTCTACTTTCCAGTACCAGGGAAGCGTCATGTTCTTACAATTCCACATACCGTTATACTCGATGATGATACGGGCGGGCTTGTACTGCTTCTCCAGCTCGATCAGATGATTCGGAGTAAACTCCTCTTCCTCTTCGATCAATACGACATCCGTACGACTCTTTTTTAATAAAGCGGGATCGTATTCATTCTCGCCCTCTTCACAGAGGATGAGCAGTGTCTTTCCTTTGATCTGGAAATACGGCTGTCCCAGTGTAAATGTGATAAATTCTGTCTTACCGCTCTCCAGAAAACCATTTATGATATAGACTGGTTTCGTCATAATTCATACCTTTCTCTTTCTTATCCTGCTGCCTGTAAAATCCGTTCCGGCAATTTATTTACGGAACAGTTCTGCCAGCTTGTCCTCGTCCAGTTTGGAACCGATGACACAGATCTTACCGGTAACTTCCGGCTTACCGCTTCTGATGTCATGCTCTTCGGGAACATAATCATAATATACCCAGGTTCCGTCGGGAGCGGGTACCATACCCTTGGCACGCAGGATTGCACCGTACTCTCCGCTGTCCAGAGCAGTAAGGATCTTCTCGATGTCCTCTGCGCTGTAGGTGTTGGGTGTCTCGATACCCCAACTGGTGAATACTTCGTCTGCGTGATGGTGATGATGGTGGTGGTCATGATCATGATCGTGGCAGCCGCAGGTGCAGTTCTCGTCATGCTCATGATGATGCTCATGGTCATGGTCTTCATCATGGTCATGATGATGGTAATGCTCATGCTCGTCTTCATCATCGTCGTCATCGTGGTGATGTCCACAGCAGCACTCATGGTCGTGGTCATCCTCGTCATGGTCGTGATGGTGATGATGCTCGTGGTCACAGCACTCATCCTCATCGTGATCGTCATGGATATGCTCCAGCATTTCCTTCATCATATCTTCCAGCTTGTCAGCGCCTTCGATGGTCTTCAGTACTTCCCTGCCATCCAGCTGATCAAGAGGAGTGGTGATAATGGTAGCCTTGTCGTTATGCTCACGAATCATCTCCACGCAGGCATTCAGCTTTGCCTGATCCACTTTGTCGGTTCTGCTTAAGATAATGGTTCCGGCGTACTCGATCTGGTTGCTGAAGAATTCGCCGAAGTTCTTCATATACATCTTGCACTTGGATGCATCTACTACTGCTACCGCACTGTTGATCTCCACATCCAGATCTCCTGCCACGTTCTCCACAGCCTTCAGGACATCGGACAGCTTGCCGACACCGGAGGGCTCGATCAGAATACGCTCGGGAGCATAAGTGCTGATAACTTCCTTCAGGGAAGTACCGAAATCACCTACCAGAGAGCAGCAGATACAGCCGGAGTTCATCTCTTTGATCTCGATACCGGCCTCTTTTAAGAAACCGCCGTCGATACCGATCTCACCAAACTCATTCTCGATCAGAACGGTCTTGCTGCCGTCCAGAGCTTCTTTTAACAGCTTCTTGATCAGGGTGGTCTTACCAGCACCCAGGAATCCGGATACTACATCTATTTTCGTCATTGTTTTTTCCTCCAATCTGAGTCTAAGACCCATCCTTTTTATTTTCTATCATATTTACAGTATTGTCAATAAAACGATTATTAAATTTTTATCAACTAAGCCATAATGTTCGTCAGACACTGTGCGAATGCTCGCATACGCAGCTGTGCTACGGTCTCTCCGTCTCGATCATGCTGTAAGGCACCACGGCCACTTTTCCCTCTTCATCACCGCCACACAGGATTCCTACGAACACACCGTCCTCCGTAAAGGCTCCGCCTCCTGACATTCCGGGAGCGATCAGTCCCTGCAGCAGAAGCATATACTGGTCAAAATCCTCCACATAGATCCAGGGATCCACCACGAAAGCATAGACCGGCAGCCCACTCTCCCCTCCGTACATCCATACATCGTCATATTCCTTCAGTGCATCGAATACTTCCCGATCCGTCTGCACCGGCAGACAGACCTTCCATGCTTCCTCTGACAGTTCCGCCTTGTCCACCCACAGGAAAGCCAGATCGCAGCTGTCCACTGTCTCCACGCCGGTGGCAGCCACTTGTGTTCCGTCCGGAAATGTCACCCGGGCCTCTCCGGTATCGTCCGCCAGTACGTGCCCTGCCGTTGCGATCAGAATCCTGTTTTCCTCTTCATCATAGATCACACCGCTGCCCTGCCGCTCTCCCGTCTGAATTCCCACCAGGGATTTCATTACCTTAAAATCATTCTCCGTCAGTTTCTGCTCTGTATGCACCGGCAGTTCCACAAATTCCATTCCTGCGTCAGCCTGTCCCATGCCACTGTTTTCTTCCGAAACCTTCTGGCCTGCGGTCTCCGTGGAGACATTTTCCTCACTCCCACCGTTTTCCCCGCAGCCGGCGAAAAGTAACAGGCAGCTCAGTATCATAGTGATCCCTTTTATCCGCATTCTCTCTTTTTTCTCCATGACTTCTCCATAGTTTCTCCGTGAAACATGCTCTGCATTGCAGTCGCTTATAACAGAAAACGGACCGCATCCGCAGTCCGCATTTTTCTCAAAAGGTGTAAGCAAAAAATAAGCCGAGTTCTGTATATGACGATCATCTATCTAGTACGACTGTCACCAGCCGCATCAAGCGACCTACCTGAAAGCAGACCGGGCCGGTCTATAGCTCTCTGTTTGGTCTTGCTTCGGATGGGGTTTACATGGCTCCGTCTGTTACCAGCCGGACGGTAGTCTCTTACACTGCCTTTCCACCCTTACCGGCCAAAAGCCGGCGGTATATCTCTGTTGCACTAGCCTTGGAGTCACCTCCACCAGACGTTATCTGGCATCCTGCCCTGTGAAGCCCGGACTTTCCTCACCTGCATAAAGCAGCCGCGATCATCTATCTTACTTACACCTGTTCGATTATATCTTTTTCTTCCGGAAAAAGCAATATTTTTCTGCCAGACGTATGATTTCCCCATATCCCAGCGCTGCCAGCGGGAACATCATCATGTAATAGGCATACATATACCTGGCCTTTGCTTCCCAGAAAATACTGAACAAAAAGCCCCCGATCACAGCCACTGCCAACAGATGCTGTGTGATCTCACTGTCTTTTCGGACACAGAAGATAAAGTAAAACAGACACCCCAGATAGATAATGAACTGTAAACGATCTGCCATCCTCACCACACTGTCAAACAGATCTCCACTCAGCCGGTCTTCCAGTGCCGCCAGTTTCTCATGGTACACATCCCCGTGGTTAAAGTTGAAATACAGTGACTGATAGGTCGGGACATTCCACTGGGACAGAAGTTTTCCCTGATAAAAACCTCTCAGATACCCCGGCTGTGCTTTCATGGCCTGCATGCGCTCCTGCATCATCTCCCGGTAGATCTGATCGCTCTGCTCTGTATTACAGTCCGTTGCATAATATTGTGCCCAGCAATCGCTGTAATACCAACCGTACCGGCCACCGATCTCTTCCATTCCCAGATACAGGTAAGCCGATGTGGGCAATCCCCGGGAATGCTCCATTCCAGATCTCATCTCATACATTTTATAGATTCCCTGATAGCACAAGAGTGGCAGTGCCAACGCCAGCACCAGTGAAATCAACAGGCGTCTGTCCCATTTTGAGAATATCCGTACCGCGCCGACCATGCAATATGCCACCACCAGGACCAGTGTGTTCTTACGCAGCAGAGTTCCCAGTGTAAGAGCTGTCACAATGCCCACCAGTGATCCCGTTTTTCCATATTTGATATATCGGACCAGCATCCATGCGGAAAACAGGGAACAGAATACCCAAGGAATCTCTCCGTAGACCCAGCTGGTATAAAAGACAGATGCCATACAGCTGCCCGCAAGCAGTGTCCCCATGGTCACCACCGCAAGTCTGCCGGAAACTTCCTTCAGAATGCCGTAAATGCAATAGATACCCGCCACGTTCAGAAGTACGAACACTATCTGGATCACATGATAATCCGCCTCTCCAAGAATCCGGAACAGCATCTCTTCCATGGCCGCCGGTCCCAACTGATGAGCATACAGACCGCAATAATGATCCGGAGCCAGCGTCCCATAGTCACCCTGTATAAAATCTATGGCCGCACCAATAACCGATGCCTGATCTGCACTCGGCACTCTGTCTGCCGCCAGAACCCAGCACAATCCTGCGATTCCCTGCCAAAGCATGCCGAGCGTTACGGCAATTCTTTTACACCAGATGGTGATTTTGTCACCGGCCTTTTTTTCCACTGCCGTCAGAACTGCATACAATAGCAATATCAGCGCTGCTGCCGCCAGATTCCGTATTACGGAATCCGGAATCTCCACCAGATCTTCATGACCTGCCACCGGAAGCATATACTGCAGGGTACGCATGGCATACCATACAAGGAACAGAAGGATCAGGCTGCCCATGATCCGGATCACCCAGTTTGCTGTCTGCTTTACTATCGATTTTATCTTTGGTAAACGACTCTCCACAGGTATTCTCCTTTTCTTACTGTAGAGTAAACTATTCAGCACCACATTCGCAAAATCGCATCTGACGATGCTTACTTTTTGCTCATGTGGTTACTTCGTCGCATCAATTCTGCCGCACAGTCTTACGAATGCAAGCATTCGACGCCTGTCAGGTAGATTTGCGCCGGTAGCCGTGTAAACTATTCAGCACCACATTCGCAAAATCGCCTCTCCGAGGCTTCCTTTTTGCTCATGTGGTTACTTCGTCGCATCAATTCTGCCGCACAGTCTTACGAATGCAAGCATTCGACGCCTGTCAGCAGAATTGCGCTACTCTGAATAGTTTACACATTGAAGCAGCTTCCACCCACAAATTCCCTGCACAGAGAATTATTGGGAAGGCTTTCACTGGTCACACCCAGGAAATACTCCAGGAACTTAAGCAGTCTCTTGGCTTCGTAATATTCCGGTTCTCCCTTATCGATCTGGAACAATAACGGCTCTGCGAACTGCTTTAACACTGCCAGTTCATAGATCAGGACGGAATTAAACATGGCATCCGCATCCTCCTGGAACGGGAAAATATTCTGTTCCTCACCCCGTCGTACAGAAGCCCACATATCGATGGTGCGTCTCGCATCCGCACCTCTGGTCCTCGCATCTCTGACCATACGGCGGAGAAGTCTTCCGTCCGTAGTCGGGATCCGGTTATGCTCATCAATATTGATATTGGTCAATGCACTGATATAGATCTTGTATTTACTCTCCTCGGGAAGTGCATAAGATGTCTTCTCATTCAGACCGTGGATACCTTCGATCACCAGAATATCATCCGGTCCCAGTTGTTTGAAATTGCCCTTATATTCCCGCTTTCCGGTCTTGAAGTTAAAGGAAGGCAGCTCCACACGTTCACCGGCTAACAATCTGCACATGTCGTCATTGAACTGCTTTACATCAATCGCTTCCAGACATTCGAAATTGTAATCACCGTTCTCATCCCTTGGCGTGAATTCTCTGTTCACGAAATAGTCATCCAGTGCAATGGGATGCGGTGTTTTCCCCAGGGTCTTCAACTGAATGGATAATCTGTGGGAAAAACTGGTCTTGCCGGAAGAAGAGGGTCCGGCGATCATGACAAATTTCACGCCGCCCCTGTCTACGATGCTCTTGGCAATCTCGCCGATCTTACGCTCCTGCTGCGCTTCCTGTACCAGAATCAGTTCACTCAGCGACCCACGGCAGATCTGATCATTCAGATCACCTACGGTCTCAATACCGATCTCCTTTCCCCATTCCTCAGATTCTTTCAACGTCCGGAATAACAGCTTTCTCTCTTGAAACGGCTTAACATGTGTAGGATCTTTTTTATCCGGCAGCAGCAGCATAAATCCATCCTCATACGCTATGACATCGAACCACTTTACATAGCCGGCATTGGGCAGCATGTAGCCGTAATAATAATCGTAATAACCGTCCATTTCATAAATATTTACGAAAGAGCCTCTGCGGTAACGGAACAGCTTTTCCTTATCCTTCATCCCCTCTTTCCGAAACAGTTCCATGGCATTATCCAGGGAATAGGATCTCTTCAGAAAAGGTGTCTTTGCCTCCACCAGCTCCCGCATCCGGTTACGGATCTTTGCAGCATTTTCTTCCGTTGCATTGATCTTCCCCTTTGGAGAGATGTAGGAGCCGTTGCCGATGGCAAATTCCACACGACAGCTCCGGGCCGCCTCTCTGCCGTAGACATCAAATACCGCTTTCAAAAACAGCATTGTGGCAGAACGCACATAAGTCTTGTTGCCCACATCATCCTTCAAGGTAAAAAAGGTAACCTCGCAATCCCTTGTCAGTTTCTTGAACAATTCTCTGATCTTGCCGTCTCTGGCTGCCAGTGCGATCAGATTCTCATACTCCTGCTGATAATCGTTGGCCACATCCTCGTAAGTGGCTCCCTGAGGATATTGTCTCTCTTCCCCGTTTATCTTCACTGTGATCATTTTTCTCACCCTGTCCTTCTGTAATCTGCTTTTACAGGTCTTATTTTTCAAACGCAATCCGGTTCCTTGCCATTATCATACCAATCCAGTGCACGGGTAATCAGGGTGATCTCGTCTGCGATCTCCTGTCTGCGGCATATGGTTCTGGGATTGTCCGCATCTGCCTTTTGCTCCATGCGTCCCACGATCTGCCTTCGCTCGGTCAGCATCCATTCCAGATACTCCCGAAGTATCCGGTCTCTGCGGGATAAAAGCAGCGGGCCGAACTTTTCCGCCAGTCCGGGATCCAGACCTTCCGTCTTCCAGGCGTCCCCGACCTTCTGCCGTACCGCATCGTCCGTCATCGCACCCAGCCAGCGCACTTTCATCATAAAATAATATTTTCCTTCTTCGTAGATGATATTCTCATCCATCAGAAGATATCCCTCTTCCATCAGAAATGTCCGAAAATGCGGGATCTCCGACTGGGGCTGTAAGATCAGTTCCCGAAACCCTTTCGCCTGTTCTCTTCCTTCGGTAAGAATCTTCTCCATGAGAGGTCCGCCCATGCCGGCACAGATCATCCCGTTCGCCTCTCCGGTCTTCAGGCCGTGCAGACCGTCGGAAAGTCTGGTCTCTATCCTGTCCTGCAGACCGTATTCCCGGATATGCTCTCTGGCACGCTCCAGGGGCCCTGACCGCACATCCATGGCGATCACCCGTGGGGAGAGCCCCTTCTGCACGAGATAGACCGATACAAAACCATGGTCACACCCCACATCTGTTATCACAGTGCCGGGAGTGACCATGTCTGTTAAAGCCTGCATTCGATTGGATAATATAACTTCCGCCATTAATCCAGATAATCCTTCAGCTTGCGGCTGCGGCTGGGATGACGCAGTTTGCGCAATGCCTTTGCTTCGATCTGACGGATACGTTCACGGGTAACGTTGAATTCCTTACCTACTTCCTCCAGAGTACGGGCCCGTCCGTCATCCAGACCGAAACGGAGTCTCAGTACTTTCTGTTCTCTCTCTGTCAGAGTACCCAGCACTTCCACCAGCTGTTCCTTCAGCAGGGTAAATGCTGCAGCATCGGAAGGAACCGGTACATTATCATCCTGAATGAAGTCGCCTAAATGGCTGTCTTCCTCTTCACCAATAGGAGTCTCCAGGGATACGGGCTCCTGGCTGATCTTTAAGATCTCACGCACTCTGTCTACCGGCATGTTCATCTCTTCCGCGATCTCTTCGGGGGTCGGTTCTCTTCCCAGCTCCTGCAGCAGCTGTCTGCTCACGCGGATCAGTTTGTTGATGGTCTCTACCATATGCACCGGGATACGGATGGTTCTCGCCTGATCGGCGATCGCTCTGGTGATGGCCTGACGGATCCACCAGGTCGCATAGGTGGAGAACTTATATCCTTTACGATAATCGAATTTCTCTACAGCTTTGATCAGACCCAGGTTACCTTCCTGGATCAGGTCTAAGAACAGCATTCCACGGCCTACATATCTCTTGGCAATACTGACTACCAGACGTAAGTTGGCCTCTGCCAGACGCTTTTTCGCTTCCTGGTCGCCCTCTTCCATTCTCTGGGCCAGTTCGATCTCTTCCTCAGCACTTAACAGGGGCACCTTGCCGATCTCCTTTAAGTACATACGGACAGGATCCTCAATGCTGACGCCTTCCGGTACGGACAGGTCGATGTTCTCCACATCCACTTCGTCCTCATCGGTCAGAATGATCTCTTCGTCATCCACATCATCGTCATCGGTAATACGCAGCACATCTACGTTGTTCTGGTCCAGATACTCCAGAACCTTCTCCATTTGTTCCTCTTCCAGAGGCATGTCCGCAAAGAAGTCACTGATTTCCTGATACTCCAGCACATTCTTTTTCTTTTTCGCCATATTCAGGAGCTCTTTTATCTTCTCCGCAAATTTTGCCTGTGTGTTTTCATCCATTTTCGTGGTTCCATCCTTTCATTGCCATTATTTATAGCCATATTTCGTATTTTTTATAACTGTCCCGAGCCGCAAACCCTATTATTCCAGAGAAATGCGGGCTCTTTGTAATTCTTCCAGTGCTTTTTTGCCTTCCACCGCTTTTTTGACCGCGTTGACATCTGTACCCAGCTGCGCCATATAGTACTGGTAGCTGTTGCGTTTGACTGACACCAGAATGTCATGGAAAGCTCTTTCTCTCTCCTGCTTCGTGGACAATTCGGGGAGCGTTGTATGGAACAGCTCCGCTGCCTGCCTCTGCTCCTCTTCATCCTCAAACATGCTGATGATCCCCGCCGGCTGAAACTGTCCGTTGTCCAGCTCTACGAACATCTTCTCCGCCACCTTGCGATACAATTCCTCCGTGAAATCCTCCAGAGAAATGTACTTACGTACAATCGTATACAGAGAAGGATCATCTCCGATCCAGGTGATCAGCAGTCTCTGGGACTTCCGTCCGCTCTCCGAAGGATCGCTCTTGTTCTGCACTCCGCTGCGGGGACGGGGAATCGGTCTGGCGATTCCCGTCTGGGAAGCATATCCTATGACCATTTTGCGCAGATCATCGGGACGGATCATATATTTTTCGGCAATGGCCTGCAAATAATTCTCCCGTTCCAGATCTTCCGAAAATTCGCACAGTTTCTGTGCGATCTCCCGGTGGAACTTCGTCCGCTGTTCCGGATCACTCTGATCGTATTGTTCACTCAGGATACGGATCTCGAAGTAGAAACTGTTCTCCGCCTGATTGATTCTCTCCTGAAAAGCCTCTTTCCCCAGATTCTTGATAAATTCATCCGGGTCCTTATAAGGACGCATATTGATGACTTTACCGGTAAGCCCGGCCTCCCTGAGAATACCGATGCCCCGGAGTGCCGCCTTGGTTCCGGCACCGTCACTGTCGTAGGCCAGCAGGATGTTTTCCGCATAACGGTGTAAAAGGTTAGCCTGTTCCACCGTAAATGCCGTTCCCAGGGATGCCACCGCCTGGGTAAATCCCGCCTGATGCATGGCTATGACATCCATGTAGCCCTCGCACAGGATAATATTGCCCGTCCGGGCAGTCCTTGCGAAATTCAGTCCATAAAGATTCCTTCTCTTATCGAAGATCATGGTCTCCGGTGAATTCAGGTATTTCGGTTCCCCGTCTCCCATGACTCTGCCGCCGAAGCCGATGACCCGGTGGTTGATATCCTGTATGGGGAACATGACACGATTCCAGAACTGGCTTCGCAGTCCCCGCTGTTCAGAAAACATTGCCAGTCCGGAGTCTTTGATCTCTTCGTCCGTAAAGCCCTTTTTCCGCAGGTACTGTACCACCTGCTCGCCGTTTTTCCCGGCATAACCCAGTCCGAAATGATGCATGGTCTCATCGTTCAGCTTCCGCCCCGTCAGATACCGCATTCCCACTTCGCCGCGGGGATCCCGCAGCATATAATAAAAATATTTTGCCGCTTCCTTATTGACTTCCAGCAGCCGCATACGTTTGCCGGCTTTTTTCTTCTGTTCCGGTGTCTCCTCCACTTCGGGAAGCTTTACCCCGGCGCGGTCCGCCAGGATCTTAATGGCCTCCGGGAAGGTATCGTTTTCATATTTCATAAGAAACGTATATACATTTCCGCTGGCATGGCATCCGAAGCAATAATACATCTGTTTGTTCGAAGACACCGAAAAGGAAGGTGTTTTTTCGTTATGAAAAGGACAGCAGCCCCAATAGTTGCTTCCCTTTTTTTTCAATGAGACATAGCCCGATATCACATCCACGATGTCATTTCTGGCTCTGACTTCTTCTACCAGTTCTTCGGGATAATACACGTTTTTTAACTCCTATTTTATCTTGTACCTATCTCTGCCAGGATTTCGGTATGTAAATATCCTCGTATACCGCTATGGCAAACCGATCCGTCATCGCTCCCACATAGTCGCAGACGACCTTCTCTCTCGGTTCTCCCACGGAAAGAAGATTGAGATATTCTTCCGGCAGATCATCCAGATGCTTCAGGAAATGCTGGTACAATGTCTCCATCAGCATCTCTGCTTTCCCCTCTTCGCTCTTCGCTATCGGGTTCTTGTAAACTCTCTCAAACATGAACTGTCGTATCTTCGTCATGGCTTCCGCCACCGGCTCCGACATCAGGATGTCTCCCTTGTCCATGCTGTTGGTCACGATGTCATGAATGAAATGATCCAGTCTCTCGGTGGGACTGCTGCCGATCACCTCACAGATGTCCTTCGGCACATCCGCTTCCGTGAGGATTCCTCCGCGGATGGCGTCATCCATATCGTGATGAATATAGGCAATTTTATCGGAAAGTCTGACGATCTTGCCCTCCAGGGTGTGGGGCTTTCCAATGGTCTGGTGGTTTCTTATACCGTCTCGCACCTCGTAGGTCAGATTCAGCCCCTTGCCATCCTTCTCCAGAATGTCCACGGTGCGGACGCTCTGTTCGGCATGTTCGAAGCCAAAAGGGCATACTCTGTTCAGCGCACGCTCTCCGGCATGTCCGAAAGGCGTGTGTCCCAGATCGTGTCCCAGCGCAATGGCTTCCACCAGATCCTCGTTCAGCTTTAATGCCTTGGCTATGGTTCTGGCCGTCTGGGATACCTCCAGCGTATGTGTCAGTCTGGTACGGTAATGGTCACCTTCAGGTGTCAGAAATACCTGGGTCTTATCCTTTAGCCTTCGAAAGGCCTTGCAATGGATAATACGGTCTCTGTCTCTCTGAAACACCGGCCGGATATCACATTGTTCTTCCGGTCGCAGACGTCCTTTGGAGTTCACACTCAAGGATGCGTACGGACTTAAATAATCCTTTTCCCACTGTTCCAAGTTTTCTCTGATCGTCATAATTCCTCCTGCCCCTACTTCTAATATTCTGTGCCTGTCTTAAAAATCCTTTTCTTTCTTTTGAAAAAAATAGTCATTTTTTCTGATTTAAATTATCTGCACACAGAATAGATGAATTCCGCATTCTTATCCATGGCCTCACTGGCCTTTTTGAAGGGTGACATCTGAAAAACATGCCACATTCCGGGGAATCGGTCGATATGGGCAGCGACCCCGGCTTTGATCAGATTTTTATATAGCCGCAGAGAATCGTCCAACAGGATTTCATTCTCTCCCACCTGAATATAGACGGGCGGGAAACCATGAAAGTTTCCAAACAGCGGAGAAATATAAGGATCCGTCAGATCTCTGTCCGGGGCATAGGCCCTGGTCATACGGTCGATGTACTCTTTATCCAGTACCGGATCCAGTTCCGCCTTGGTCTGGAAAGTCTTGCCCTCGCCGGTAAGATCCGTCCAGGGAGACATCAGCACGATTCCTCTGGGAAGCAAGCGCTCCTGCTCTTTTAATTTCAACACCAGTGAAAGCGCCAGATTACCTCCGGCCGAATCTCCGGTAATGATCACATCTCTTGCTCCGTAGCCAAAAAGCATCAGATAGTTCCAGGCTTTCATGGCATCATCCGCAGCCGCCGGATACGGATGCTCCGGTGCCAGTCTGTAATCAAAGCACAGCACATCCATGGAAGTACCCGCCGCCAGCTTCGATGTCAGGGTTCTGGCATAGATACTGCTGCCGGTGGAATATCCGCCTCCGTGGCAATGCAGGATCACGTACTTTTTCATATGAGCCCGGTTCACGCTGACCCACTCCGCATCCATGCCATCGATGTCCACGGGGCGGTACTGGATCTCTTTACTGTTGCCGAGCAGCTCGCCAATGTGATCCTGGGATTGTCTGTGCTTCTCCAGATCCGGATTCTCCACAAGACCATGGGCCCTGCGGATGAGCTGCATCAGATTCTGGTTGTTCTTCTCACTGTTTTTTCCTACCAGTGTCATAAGTTCCTCCTGTTCACCAAGTTTTCTCGTAACTATTCATCGCCTCATTCGCAAAATCGCATCTCCGATGCTTTCCTGAACAACAAGTTCACTTGTTGTTTGCTCATCTAAGGCTGCTTCGCCAATATTTCATGGCTCTGAATAGTGATCAAAAGTGCAATCTTCTGCGCACTGCATTGCGCAGTCTCCTCCGGGATAAAAGGGTGGCAATGGTGATATCGACGATCACGCAGATCGTCAGCACGATAGCCGACCATCCCAGTGCGATCTCCTGTCTCAGGAACCGGTCGATCAGAAGTTCCAGTCCCACGCACAAAACAGCGATTCCCGAGATCAGGTACAGGGCTCCTGTCAGGAAGGACATGGGGAGCTTGCGGATACAGAACGTCACCGCTTCCACCACTGCCGTCACCAGCAATACGATCGACAGTCCCAGTCCATAGAACCAGCTGTTATGTCCCGTCAGATAAGTCAGCAGATATAGATACACGATCACTGCCACTCCATCCAGCAGGATCGACAGATAAATGGGCTGTCTCGTATAAATAACCACAGGGATCATAATAACCCACAATACCAGGACTACGCCGATCACCGCCAGAGACCACAGACTGCTGCGGAACACAAAAGCGTTTAACAGCCCACAGGTCACCGCCGTAGCCAGTACAATAACCGTCAACAGTACTCCCAGATCTTTTCTTTTTACCACTTCCACCTGTCCCTTTTCCTTTGGAAAAGGGGATGGCTGCTTCTCCGGTTCCGGTGCCTTGGGATTATACACCGGTGTGTCGCACAGAGGGCACTTCTTTGCCGAAGCATCCAGTTCCACACCACAGTTCACACAATATGACATAAGCATTTCCTTTCCAACCGGAGGATCTACCGGTTACTCTCGATCTTCACATGAATACCGTCCTGTACCAGCTTGCGGAAAAACAGTCGTTCCACATCCGTCTCCGCAATACTGCTGGCAAAATTGATGGTCAGAATATCTTCAAAGCTGGCAATGGCACAGTTGGTTCTCGTAGAGAACGGCTGTCCCATATAGATATCAAAACGTTCGATATAGGGCTTCATGGTCTCCGGCACTTTCAAAGCTCCCATGTTGGTCAGTCCCGCCGAAGAGTTTTTGTCCTGGATCTTCGTATAGAACTGGCGGACCACCAGATCCTTGATAAACAGCGGTACCACACGGATAAACGGGTTCCTCTGGGTCTCTGCGTTGGTGGTGATATCTCCCCGCAACAGCTTTTCATTCAGATAATACCGCATGTAATTGTGCACCTGGGTCACGATCTCTTCAAAAGTGTATTCTCCCAGTCTTGGGTCGATCCCCGGATAGATCATGGTGATAAAATTTCGCAGAGTCTTCGATGGGAAAAAGCGCCGCAGATTCACCGGCATGGCAATCTTTACCGGACGTAATTTTAAATGCCACTCACTCTCCTGCTTCTGCATCAGTGCATAGAGCAGAACCGCATTGAGATATTCCGTAATGGTGGCATTATAGCTTTTTGCCACCTTCATGACCTCTGCCACCGACATAATACCGTCTATGATGTTCAGGGTATAAAAGGGCTCCTTGGTTCCCCGGACACGGTAAGTCTTCTCCCCCGGTCTGGGCGGGCACACCTTGGCATTGGCATATTTCATGTAGGCATCTTCCAGTTCTACCGGATCCGGTGTCTCTAAAATATCCAGCACAAAACCGCCGTTCTCGATCTCCGTATGCCCCTTCAGGCGCAGATAAGTGGCCGTCAGAGTCTGCAATACGCACATGCCTCCGGTACCGTCTCCCAGACTGTGATGGGCCTCCAGGGCGATCCGGTTCCGGTAATAATAGATTCTTACCAGATACCGGTTATTGGCCTTGAAATACATGGGCTGACAGGGATTTTTCACGTCCTCCTGCACAAATGGGCCGGGGCGGTCATTGGGCTCCAGGTATCTCCAGAAGACACCCTTGCGGATAGCCGCCTTATACGTCGGAAAACGAGGCATTGTCAGATTCACCGCCCGCTGCAGCATCTCGGGATTGATCTCCTCCTTTAAAAGAACGGACAAACGATAAACGGAAGAAAAATCTCTTCTCTGTAAGGTCGGGTATACGATGGCCGACAGATCCAGTTTGTACCAGTCCTTGTGTACTTTCGATGCCCTGTCTGTCTTCGTTTTGTCTCTTCTATTAATTGCCACGGCTTTCACCCCTTTCCCGGTTTTGTATTATATTTTTCAGAAACGACAAAGGCGGCAACCTTTCGGTCACCGCCATGTGATGCAGAAAGAGGGACTTGAACCCTCATGGTATCACTACCACACGGACCTGAACCGTGCGCGTCTGCCAATTCCGCCATTTCTGCGAACAAGATATATCTTACAGTATTTAATTAAAAATGTCAACACTTTTTTCAAATTACTTTAAGTCACTTGAAAATGTGATGCAGAAAGAGGGACTTGAACCCTCATGGTATCACTACCACACGGACCTGAACCGTGCGCGTCTGCCAATTCCGCCATTTCTGCGAACAAATGTATATTACAACAACCAGCTCCAAATGTCAACACTATTTTTCGAATTATTTAAACTGTATGCAAAATAATTACGATTTCTGCGTTCTTCGGCCTTGTAACTATTCAGACCCCATTCGCAAAATCGCCTCTACGAGGCTTCCTTTTTGCTCATGAGGTTACTTCGCCATGTAAAACTGCTTATCTGCCTGAATGCAAGCATTCGCAGAACACAGTTTTGCATGGCTCTGAATAGTTACCAATTATTTTACATTTACATGTAGGAACTGAACAGATTGCCTGCATTGTAAGTGCCGATATATCCTGCTGTTCCGGTGTACAGACTGCTTCTGGTGGAAGCATGGTCTGCTGCAAAATTGATCATGGAACTCTGTGCGGATACACGATAACCATAGGAACCGTTCCCCTGGAACAGGTTCTTCACAGTATTCATATCGGCTTTCATAAAGGTATCCTTGTCCAGAGACAGGGTGCCGTCATTTTTCATAGTGATGCCGATCTTCGCCAACTGCTTACTGTTGGCAATGGTGGTATTCCCCAGCGATTCCGTGCGGTTGTTCACTGTGGTATCGCTCACATCATCCACAGCAGCCATCACGCTGTTGTAATTCTTCACAAAGCTGTTCACCGCATTGTAGATGGCACTGGTATCATAGCCCTTGGTCGTGGTCTCTATACCATTCTCATCCTTGGTGGTGATATCCTTTTGTGCGAACAGATCATTTTTACCGGTAGCCAGTAATGTATCTGCGGATTCCTTCAAAGCATCAGTGGCGGTCTCTACCTTGGCCAGTGCTTTCTTCGCGGTCTCCTTCGTGGTGTCTTTCTTCGTTATGTCGGAAGCTGCGGTTTTGGATGCGTTGTTCTCCTTGCCGTAATAAGCCTTCATCAGCTTGGCATAGCTACCGTTCTTAATACTTGCATAATCTGCCAGCCAGTTGCTGCTTGCCGCATTGGATGCCGTAGAGCTCAAACCGGAAAACAGAAATGAATAATTGGTTTTTGCCTGAATATTAATACTCATCACAGTCACCTCCGTGTCAACTGTTTTGAATCGGCCTTTCAGCCATTAGTCCTTTTATATCAGTTACAGTATACTACTTATTTCGGATTTTTCCAAGGTTTGTTAACTGTTTTTTGAAAAAAAACATTAATTGAGTATTTTTTCCAGCATGGTCACCCGGTTGAAGGGAAAGGAGAAATAATAGCCGTCCGCAAAATCCTCCGTCATGACGATCACTTCCTTTGCCAGCTGCACACCGGCCTGCTCTCCCTCTTCTCTGGTCATGTCCGCCCGGTATCTTGCCAGTACTTCGTCCGTCACGTCGATGCCTGCCATCTCGTTCTTCATAAAGGTGGCATTTTTAAGACTCACGAAAGGCATGATCCCGCAGAGAATCCTTGCTCCGGTCTCCTCCTTGATCCGGCGCACTCTGTCGGCACTCTCCTGTGTGGAAATGGGCTGTGTCAGAAAAAAAGTGGCTCCCGCCGCCATTTTCTTCTTCACTCTGCCGATCTCCACCTCAAGATTACGCCTGCCCTGATTGATGGCTCCGCCGTAGCTGGCCGGAGCCTGCGTGAACTGCTCCTCGTTCATATCCGCCAGAATCTGCATCAGTCCCACAGAATCAAAGTTGAACACACTCTTCACCGTGGTCCGCACCATGGAAGGAATGGGGTCTCCCGTGATCACAAGGAAATTCTGAATGCCATTGATATAGGCTCCCAGCAGCTGGGAACGCATGGCAATGGCATTTTTATCCCGGCAGCAGATATGGGGCATGACACACATACCGGTCTCTCTTGCCACCTTCTCCGCCATGAGAATGGAATCTGCTCTGGTACGTCCCGAAGGAGAATCCGGGAAAGTCAGCACATCCACTCCGCTCTTCTGTAGCAGATGTGCCGCATCCATCAGTTTTTCGTCATCGATTCCCATGGGAGGTGCCAGTTCCACGGCGATCAGCTTTCGGTTCCTGCCCTCCGCCTCTTTGGTATGATAAAAAGAACGGTCTTCCTTCGGTGCCTGCTGTTTCTCCGGTTCTGTGTCTTTTTTTGCCTGTGGGTACTGGGTCAGATCCAGCTTTCCGGCAAGCTCCGCGATATATTCCGGTGTCGTACCGCAGCAGCCGCCTGCCATATCCACTCCAAGGGCAGTCATCTGCTGCATTCTGTCCACAAAATAGTCTTTGTTATCCCCGGTGAAGAGCATACGGCCGGTGACCATCTGAGGATACCCCGCATTGGGAAGGGCTGTGAGAAGTTTTCCTTCCGGTTTTTCCAGTATCTGCAGGATCCGGTGCATATGGGACGGACCCACACCGCAGTTAAAGCCCACGGCATCGATCTCCTTTGCCTCACCCGCTCTCTGTAAAAGCTTTCTGGCACTTAATCCTGCATTGCTGTAGCCGAACTGGTTTACAGAGAATTGTACCGTAATAAATGCCTGTTCCCCGATCATTTTGATCGCAGGCAGGAGCTCTTCCATCTCGGAAAAAGTTTCAAAGACAAAAAAGTCCGCTCCCTCTTCCAGAAAAATATTACAAATTTCTTCATATTCTCTGCTTAAAGCATCTTTCTGTGCCATGGCCTCCCCTGGAATCTGGCCAATGTCCGCCGCTATGTAGATCTCTTTCGTCTCTCCGGTGGTCTCTCTCCACTCTGCCACTGCTTCCCTTGCCAGTCGAAGCCCACTGCGCAGTGTCTCTCCGATCTGTTCCCGGGGTATATCCATGCAGAAGCTGTTAGCAGCAAAGGTATTGGTTCGTAAAATCTGTGCTCCTGCTTCCAGATACTCTCTGTGGATCTCCTTTACCCGCTCCGGAGCCTCCAGATTCGCCAGCTCCGGCAGCTGCCTCGTGTCGTATTTTCCTCCGTAATAAGTGCCGAAAGCTCCGTCAAACAGAATCTTTTTCTGTTGGATTCTTTCACGGATCTGTTCTTTGGTATGTTTTGTATTGCCCATTATTGTTTCCTTTGTCCTGTTGATTTCATCCATTTTTCTTTTAAAAACGAGCAGGTCTGCTCTCGCAAGCCTGCTCGTTGATCAGCTTCCGTAACTATTCAGAACCACATTCGCAAAACCGCTCTTTCAGAGCTTACTTTTTGCTCATATGGTTACTTCGCCATATAAATCATGTCAAATGTTCTTACGAATGCAAGCATTTGACGTACATTTGACATGATTTGCATGGCTCTGAATAGTTACAGCATACCATATTCTTTTTCGGAAAAACAGTAGCAAATTTAATGATTACATTAACTTGCGGAACAATGCGGTCAGATCCTCGATGCTTGCATCCTTAGGGTTGCCGGGTGCGCAGGCATCTGCATGAGCGGATTCTGCCAGGAAAGGAAGATCCTCTTCCTTCAGTGCTTCCAGCTTGGAAGGAATTCCTACATCCTCGGACAGCTTACGAACTGCGTCAACTGCAGCCTTACGGTAGGCGGCCTGATCCATCTGATCTACACCTTCCACACCCATAGCACGGGCAATCTCACGATACTTTTCACCGGTGCAGTCAGCATTGTATTCCATAACGATAGGAAGCATCATTGCACAGGCAACACCATGAGGGGTATCATAGACAGCACCCAGGGTATGTGCCATGGAATGAGCGATACCGAGACCTACATTGGAGAAGCCCATACCGGCAATGTACTGACCCAGAGCCATGCCTTCACGGCCTTCCTTGGTATTGGCTACAGCGCCGCGCAGGGACTTGGAAATGATCTCGATTGCCTTCAGGTGGAACATATCGGTCATCTCCCATGCCGCCTTGGTGGTGTAACCTTCGATAGCGTGGGTCAGAGCATCCATACCGGTAGAAGCGGTCAGTCCCTTGGGCATAGAAGACATCATCTCGGGATCTACCACAGCGATAATAGGCATATCATGAGGATCTACGCATACGAACTTACGCTTGCGCTCTACATCAGTGATAACGTAGTTGATGGTAACCTCTGCTGCGGTACCTGCTGTGGTGGGCACTGCGATGATGGGTACGCAGGGCTTCTTGGTAGGTGCTACGCCTTCCAGGCTACGTACATCTTCGAATTCAGGGTTGGCAATGATGATACCGATGGCTTTGGAGGTATCCATGGAGGAGCCGCCGCCGATGGCGATGATATAGTCTGCGCCGGATGCCTTGAAAGCAGCCACACCGTTTTTCACATTGTCAATGGTGGGGTTAGCCTTAATATCGGAATAAATTTCATAAGCAAGACCTTCCTTGTCAAGCAGTCCGGTTACTTTTCCGGTCACACCGAACTTGATCAGGTCGGGATCGGAACATACGAATGCCTTCTGAAAAGCATGAGCCTTTGCTTCATTTACGATTTCTTCGATTGCTCCGGCACCATGATAAGAGGTCTGGTTGAGCATAATTCTGTTTGCCATGATACATAATCTCCTTTCGAATTGAGAACAAATCTTAATGATAATTTTATTCTAACTACAATCTGGGCATAAAAAAAGTGACAGTTTGGCTTGACTGTCACTTTTTACAGAAAGTTCACAATGTGTACATTTTTTTAGTAATTTTTCACAAATAGCTTTGGTGATTTTTTCACTAACGCAATACGCCCAACTGTTGAAACAATTCTGTCACCGGCATAGGAAGTGCACTGACCAAAAGCGCCGCCATCTGCTCCGGCGTTCTCTCCTTCGGAGCGAAGATCCATTCCACGGTCATATCAATAGAACCTCTGCAATAGAGCCGCAGCGGGAATAAAATATTCTCTTCGGGCTGTCTACCGGTCTTACGCCCGATCAGCTGCGTGTAGAAATCCAGGATCAGTTCGTAATCATGTTCCCTCAGAGAATTATGATCATCCGAGCGGAATGCTCCGGCGAAAAAAACTCTCTCCTTCTGAATGAATTCAAACTTTCTGGTCAGTCCTTCGTATACGGTAAGTCCGTCTCCCATCTGGGCAAAAGATTCCAGTAAGAGCTTGTCGAAATACCAGTTGATCAGGTCATATTTGTCCTGAAAATTCCGGTAAAAGGTCTGCCTCGTCACGCCGCAGGTCTGCACGATCTGCGTCACTGTCATGGCATCGGTGCCGGACGAAGCCATACACTTTTTCGCCGCTTCCGCCAGACGGTATTTAGTTTTATCCGCTGAAGTTTCCTTCGTACTCATGCTGTCACACCTCTACGGTACTACCGGTTTCGGCGGGCATAACCTTCCGTCATATCCGCGAAATCCCGCTCCTGCATATTCTGTGTGGATGCTCCGTTATTGTGTCCCTGGCAGGCACATAATCCTACGGCATTGACAACACATAATACTGTTGCCAGAAATACTCTCTTCATATTATTTTCCTCCTGTCTGTTGTATGATCTGATTACATTTCCGGTAATTCTGCTTCCAGTAAAGCCGCTGCATCTCTGACGCAGTCGATGCATTCTCTCTTTACAATGCCATCGTTGATACCTTTTAATTCCTTACAGATCACGGTTCCGTTCTGCTCCTTGAAGCTCTGAATTATCCTTCTGGACCCTTGCATGGTCTTCTGCGGATTTTTATTGATCAGTCCCAGTACATTGACCGCTCCGATGACAGCTCCGCAGGTAGCTTCCATGCTGCCGCCGATTCCTACCGCAAATCCCTGAGTAAGATTCCTAGCCGTCTCTTCATCAATTCCCGCCAGATCACAATACGTGCACGCTACTGCCTGCGCACAATTGTAGCCACACATTTTTCTTTCTGCCGCTTTTTCTACTCTTGATTCCATAACTGTTGTTCCTTCTTCTGTTTATATTTTTCCAATAATCATCTGTAGTGTATTTTCTGTTATGTATTATATCAGAAATAAATCTAAGACGCCATCGTCATAATTTTCTATCTTTACATTTCTCCCAAACTGTTCTAAGTGTATAAATAATTCCTACAAATTTCAAAATCATGTTGACATTGCCGTGGGAAGATGTTATTATCATTCTTGCGTGATGCGAGATAGTAATTATTTTGTGTCGCTATGCGGAAGTGTCGGAATTGGCAGACGAGCAAGACTAAGGATCTTGTGGTAGCAATACCGTGTGGGTTCAAGTCCCATCTTCCGCATTATTTTTTACTTTAAAAAGCTCAGGGATAGGGTGTTCCTGAGCTTTTTTCATTTGTAAAAATAATGATATTAGGGTGAGACTCTTTCAAGCTGCCTTCTCTCTGTGAATAATCTACCAAGGATCTGTGTCGGCTCTTCAGCATTTTCAGTTAAGTTCAATCTTCTGACCAATACTTCATTGAAATAGGTTCTATTACAACTGCAATTATATTATTATTTTGATCTACTCTAAATCTAAATGCATAAAAGTAGTCTTTGGTTGAATCAATTTTTAAGAAATAATTATATGCTCCGGAGTCCTTTAACCCATCATGTGAGAATACATCTTTAATATCTGCGGAACGCTGCTTTGTATCTCCATATAATTCAATTACTTTGTCTATACTGTCTCCAAGTTTGATGCCTCTTACTGTACTTTCTATTACATTACCATCATCTGTAAATTCACCTGATACTATCATGTTTGCATTATCGGCAAGCATGTATGCAGCCTCATCATTTCCCGCCTCTACATATTCATTATATGTATCATATCCCAAAAAACTAAATGCAAGGTCTTTTTCTGAAAGTGGCTCTGCTTCTTCTATGTTGGTTACTTCTGTGGTCTTTTCTGCCTCTGTTGATTCGTCTTTCGCTTCTGCTTCACTTGTGTTATTTTCTACTACCTCAGTGCTTTCTATTGTCTCCGTGGTTGTTTCTGTAAGTTCTACTTGTGCAGATTCAACGGCATTGGGGATGGATTCTGTTGTCGCTGTAGCTTCCTGTTTTCCGCAGGAAACAAAAGATAAAGTACATATTGTCATCAGCGCTAAAATAATTTTTCTTTTCATAGTCTATTTCTCGCTTTGTTAAAATCAATATTCTTTTGCAATCTCTCCCTCAATCCCATACATTATCTTAAATGTCTCAAGGTCTTCCGCCCGGCGGATCAGCATGACCTCTTCAAATTTTCCCGTGCGAATATCCTTAAATCCTGCCACCTGTTCACCGTTGCAGATGCTGGCTTTGATAACAGGTTTTTGATTGCTTCTGTCGTAAGTCTTCTTTTCGGTTCTCTTTGGAAAAAGTCTCATTTCTCTTCCTCCAGTGCTGCTTTTACCATCCGTTCAAAGGATTGTGCAAATCTTTCGTCATCCTCTTCTGTCCGCTTCTTCGGACCTTTTAAATGATTTTTATGAGAAGCTCTTCTTGCCTTTTTATTCAGATGTCGTTCCATGAGCATCTGGTCGATGTTCTCATCCGTGTACCATTTACCGGACTGGTGGATGGCGTAGGCACTCTTGCCCAGCGTCATGGCTGCCACGCCATAGTCCTGAGTTACCACGATGTCTCCCCTGCGGCAGAGACTGATCAGCTTATAATCCACAGCATCCGCCCCGGCTCCCACGACCACCACCTCGCTGTAACCGGAAGTCAGTATATGATTGGTATCGCACAGAAGTGTCACCGAAATCTGATATTTCTTTGCAATCTTTTCCACTATGTCCACCACCGGACAGGCATCTGCATCCACATAAATCTGCATAAGTAAGTTCTCCATCACCTTTTTCTGTAATTGAAATTATAGTAACTTTATCAGACGTTTACAAGTGTATATTTAGCCATAAAAAAACCGACCTCCTATCGTTAGATTTTAGGTCTAACGATAGGAGGTCGGTTCAGGATAAGGCTATTTTTCAATCCATATCAAAAATTATCCATTTTGAACAATTCACTTCTTGTTTTTATTCAGTTTCGTTTTCTTCCTCTAATAGCTTTAATAATGCAGAAGGTTCACACACCTTAACAGAAGATTTCATATAATCTTTTACATTTCTGGTTACTATACAATCCATTTCTGAACGAATTGCCGTTTCCACCATAATAGCATCTTCATAATCACCAATTTCAGAAGATATTGCTTTCCGGCAATCTAAAGAAGTGGTATCCAACAAATGAAATAAAGTAAAAAGCTTGCTCAAAATCTTTCGTGTTTCTACGTCGTTATGTGTTAAACGGTGTGTCAGATAATAGATATCTGTAACTGACTTTGCTGTAATATAACCCTCAAATTGCTTATTTGCAGAATATATAAAGAGTTTTTGCGCTACTTCTGAAAATGGAGCACGAGACTGTAATGCATCGATGATAACACAAGTATCAACTAAAACTCTCATATCGTATTCAACCTTTCTTCCCGTGCTTCTTCCAGAGTCATATCATTTGAAAGAACGCCAAACAATGATTTAGCAACATCTACTCTATCCTGATATGGATTAGACAATTTTGCAACAACTTTTCCGTTACGAGTAATATAAATATCCTCTGTTTCTGCAAGCATAAGATATTTGCCAAGATTAATTTTTAATTCAGTTGCAGTAATGGACATATCATCATCACCTTTCTTGAAGAATAACTATTTATCGTCTCATAAAGAGAATCTCTCTTTTCAATTATATTATACACAAATCGAACGATTTTATCAATAAAATCGTTCGAAAATCGACTATTGAATGCTGGTCGGAGCACTACTCCGCCAGATACATCTTCAGGCTTCCTTCCACAGCATCCATGGCTTCCTCCACACTCGCCTGCCCGTTTAGGTATGCCTGCAGGCTCTCGGTCAGGGAGGTCTCGATCTGAGTGTCTTCCTTGAGGCACAGGGTGGCTGCCCTACACAGCTCCGTCAGATGGTTCGCTGTCTCCTCAGAGTAGGATTTGATGGCGAACTCTACGGTGCTGCCGTCGATATCATAGGTGGTATAGGCTTCCGCCATGCTGCGGTCTGCTGCAGCCTGCGTCTCCAACGCTTTTGCATTGACAGGAAATCCCTCATAGGTATCCACGCTCTGTAATTCTTCGGACAGAGCAAACCGCAGGAACTCTTTTGCAGTCTCCACATGCTCACTCCGGCTGTTAATTCCAATGACCATCTTCGGATAAAATGCGTTTTCCATGGAGACCACATTGGCATTCAAAAGCTCCGCCACTGCATAAGGCATCATTGCCTCATTAAAGCCGTCAGTCTCCTGAAGTACCAGCTTCACATCAGACCCCAGATCCCAGATATTCGCCGCACGGCCTTCTTTTCTGGAAGGCAGGATACCGCAGTTATCCGCAATCTTCTTCAAATCTTCCAGCCAGGGACGTAAGGTATCACGATTCACCTGATGGTTCTGTAAAATATCATCGACGATCAGGGGATAGAACTCTTCCACCAGTTCGCCGCAGGTACGGTCTCCCATATAACTCTCCGTCTTTCCGGATACCGCTTTTGCGATAGCATCCATGCTGCTCATTTCCTCCGGCTGCACATCCCTGCCGACAGCTAACAATAATCCGAATTGCAGCGGCACCGCATACCGTCTTCCATCCGCCTCTTCATAGGCTGTTGTGATGTTGGAAAGCAGGGTTCCGTCCTCTTCCATGGGTTGCAATATCTCTTGCAGATTAAACAGCAAGCCCTTAGAGGCATATGTGTCCAGTTTCAGATGATCCATCACCATGAGATCCGGTCCTCTGCCGGAGGTCAGGGAGGTGTTCAGGTCCTGATAGATCTGCTGATAATCCGCATTTCCGCTGTATTTATCAGTCATAGAGATTGCCGCATCCACATGAATCAGTATCTCCGGATGCTGCTTATGATACTGCACCGCAGCCTGCTGTAAAAAGAAGCTCTCCTCTACGGTATACAGCGTCAGTTCTTCGGTCACCTCTGTCACCGCATCGGGATCATATCGATAAATCATTATTTTATCCCCGCTCTCACTTCCAAACCATGCGTATACACTGCCGTCCGACAATGCCACAATATCCCTGCACCACTGATCCGACAGAGAAAAACCGGTATCGATTCCCTGAAGTAGCTTCTGCCAGTTGGTATCTCCTGCGTCGCAACGGAAGAATCCGTCTGCATCCGCCGCATAGACTGTGCCGTCTTCCAGCACACTGAAATAAGCAGAGCTGTAGCTGTCCTGGGAAAAGGGAATCTCTCCCTTAGATTTTGCCCCATTGTTTCCGTCCAGCTGCATCTGCAACAGACCGTTCACGTTTCCCTGTTCATCCGCCTGTGCCAGATACAACGTATCTCCCACAGCACTGACCCACTTATTATCCGACAGACTGCCACTGTCTGTCAGGCTGTCGCTCTCCTGGCTGCTCACCAGGCTCCCGTCCTGTGCCAATACAACATCCAGGGAAAAATAAGACAGTCCCACTAACAATTCATCCTCTGTCAGTGTCACATACTGCGGCGTATCATAGAACCGATAGCCATCCATATCCATAGGTTCCAGCCACTTCTGTGGTGTAATATCCAACGCACTGCCGTCCGCTTCCTTCCACAGATGTGCGGAAGAGCTCTCCTCATCCCGGTAACAGTTGCCGTACAGGTACTGATTCCCCTCCGCATCCTGCAACAGTGTAAAACTGTCACTGCTCTCCAGACCCTTTCCATCGGGAAGCGCCTTCAGCCAGTCCTTCGTCACTTCCGTCAGAGTATCCCCTTCGCCCAGCATCCATTCCTCTAAAGAGACCTGACCTTCTGCGCCTCCTGCCACAAGAAAATGTAATTCATCACCTGAACGGAAGATCTGGCTGATATTTTTGTCCTTCCATTCCTCCGGAAGTGAGAGTTCCGTCTCTACATATCGTCCTTTCTGCACTTCATCAGGTGACGCTGCGATCTGCTGATCGTTCTTATTCCCACACCCGGTGAACAGTCCCATGACGATTGCCATACAGGTCGCCAGTGCGATTCCTTTTTGCATGTTATTGTTACTGTTATTCCAATAAATTCTGTTTTGCATCTTAATCCCTATGCCTTTCTCCCATTCTGCTGTGTGTTCCACAGCTTTTTCTTACAGGAAAAGTATAGCGGTTTCTTTTTTAAGATAACAGCAGGCACGGGTTAAGATGCCTTTACCATATGATTAAGATTTTCTTAACGCAAAACGGAACCGGCACAAGCGCCGATTCCGTCTTCTCCGGAAACCCTTTTAGGAATTCAATATCTTCATAAATTCTTCTCCGGTAATGGTCTCTTTTTCATATAAATACTGGGACAGTTCATCCAGTTTAGCACGATTTTCCAACAGGATCTGTCCTGCCTTCTCATGCTGTTTTTTCACCAGCTCCACCACTTCTCTGTCGATGGCAGTCTGGGTCTCCATGGAGCAGGTCAGGGAGGAATCTCCACCCAGATACTGGTTCGTCACGGTCTCCATGGCTACCATGTCAAAATCTTTGCTCATACCGTAGCGGGTGATCATGCCTCTGGCAAGTTTGGTGGCCTGTTCGATATCGTTGGAAGCTCCTGTGGTCACAGACCCGAAGGCGATCTCTTCCGCGGCACGTCCACCGGTCAATGTAGCGATCTTGTTCTCCATCTCTTCCTTGCTCATCAGATAATGATTGCCTTCCTCTTCCACCTGCATGGTATAACCCAGTGCACCGGAGGTACGGGGCACAATGGTGATCTTCTGCACCGGTGCGGAATTAGTCTGCTTCGTTGCTACCAGTGCGTGTCCGATCTCATGGTATGCCACGATCCGCTTTTCCTTATCTGTAAGGATGGCATTCTTTTTCTGATAACCGGCAATGACTACTTCAATACTCTCTTCTAAGTCTGCCTGGGTTGCGAACTTACGTCCATCTCTGACTGCCCGAAGAGCTGCCTCATTGACGATATTGGCAAGCTCTGCACCGGAGGCTCCGGAAGCCATACGGGCGATTTTATTGAAATCTACATTATCTGCGACTTTGATCTTACGGGCATGCACTTTCAGGATTTCTTCTCTTCCTTTCAGGTCGGGAAGCTCTACCGGCACACGTCTGTCAAAACGTCCGGGACGTAACAGTGCGGGATCCAGACTCTCCGGACGGTTGGTGGCCGCCAGGATGATAACACCGTTGTTGCCTTCGAATCCATCCATCTCGGTCAACAGCTGGTTCAATGTCTGTTCTCTCTCATCGTTTCCGCCCACCTGTCCGTCACGCTTTTTACCGATGGCATCGATCTCATCGATAAATACGATACAGGGAGCCTTTTCCTTCGCCTGTTTGAACAGGTCTCTGACCTTGGACGCACCCATACCCACGAACATCTCCACGAATTCCGAACCGGACATGGAGAAAAAGGGAACATTAGCTTCTCCGGCTACTGCCTTGGCTAACATCGTCTTTCCGGTTCCGGGAGGGCCTACTAAGAGGATACCCTTCGGCATGGAAGCACCGATCTCTTTGTATTTGTCGGGATCATGCAGGTATTCCACGATTTCTGTCAGATTTTCCTTCGCCTCGTCCTCTCCTGCCACATCGGTGAACTTGATACCGTTGGAAGACTTCACATAGACCTTCGCATTGCTCTTGCCCATGCCTCCCATGCCGAACATCATGGAATCGCCGCCGGCCTTTTTCGCCATCTGGCGGTACATCAATTGTCCGAAGCCAATAATGATGATCAAAGGCAGCAGCCAGCTGATCAGGAAGCTTAAAACCGGCGATGCTTCCTCCACGATCTCACTGGAGAATTTTGCCCCGCTGTCATACAGTCTCTGCGTTCTGTCCGGATCATCCATCAGACCGGTCTTGTAGATGGTCTTGTCATCTTTTGCCGTGAATACGATCTGATTGTCCTGGACCTGTACCTCATCGATCTGTTTATCATAAGTCATCTGCATAAAAGTGTTGTAATCTACTTCCTTCACTGCCCGCTGTACGATCTGCGGTACCAGAAGACTGTTGATCAGGATAATCACGATCAGTGCAATCATATAATAGAATATGAACGGTTTTTTGTTTGGTTGTTTGACTTCCTGCATACATTTTCCCTTTCTCATTCCTGTATTATTGTCCAAATCTGTTGTAATAAATCAATCATAGCCACTTTTTTCCACACAATCAATGGATATTCTCTTACCTTATTCTAAAAAAAAGATAAACTTATGCGGTGAAAAGACTACGTTTTTCAAAATCTGTTTCTTTCCATTTTCAGGCAAAAGAGAGACAATCAAAATAGATTTTTACTTGCCAAAAGGTTCAAAAAGGAGGAAACGTCTGTGTCGGATACTACCAAAAAGAGATTAAAATTCGCAGGAAAGCTTCTGTTTGTCTGTCTGTTATTAGGTATCCTGTATTACAGCTTCCGGGATTCCATGGGAGATATGCTGACGGAGCTTGCCAATGTCTCCCCGCAAGTGGTCATGTCCCTGTTCCTGACCGTGATCCTCTACCATATCTTTGAAGGGCACATCACCTGGCTGATCGTGCATAAAACGCACCCGGAATATCCCCGCCTGAAGGGATTCTGTAATGCTTTCTACTGCTCTTTCTATAAGACAGCCACTCTGGGCAGCGGTTCCGGCATCGCAGGAATCTATTACCTGAACAAAGCCGGTATCCCGGTTCCCAATGCCACCGGCATGTACTTTTTCCAATATATTGTCCACAAGGTCTCTATGGCAGTCTATAGTCTGCTATTGTTTTTGGCAACCTATGGATTTATTCATGCTTCATTTGCCGATTATCAATGTTATATCCTGCTGGGATTTGCAGGAGTCTGTGTGATTGCAGGAGTTCTGTTAGCTGTCGCTACCGTACCCTGGATGCAGACTGCCTGTAATCTGCTGGCCAACCGGTTCCGTGCAAAGCATCCCTCCTGGGAGGAAAAACTCACCGGTGCCGGGCATAAGCTTGCCCTGCTACAGGCGGAAAGCCGGTCTCTGTTACAGGATCCAATATTGCTGCTTCACCTGTTCCTGTGTAATGTATTAAAGTTCACTACCTGGTATATCATCCCCTGGATCGTGTTCTGCAATTCTCTTGGGGGAGAATACGGCGATCTGCCTTTTTCTTTCCTGCAATGTTTTGCTCTGACCTCTCTCAGCCAGTCGCTGGCGGGTGTCATCCCCACCCCGGCGGGGATCGGATCCGTAGAAGCTGTCTTTACATTGCTGTTCCGGCGTCTCCTGCCGGAGGCCAAAGCCCTGTCTGCCGTGCTTCTCTACCGTTTCGCCACCATGCTGTTACCTTGTGCGATCGGTGCGTTCTTTGTACTGGGGGAGCGGATTATTTCTCTGCACAGGAAAAAGAGAACGGCAGACTAATATGCTTTCCTAAAATCTCCACACAAAACAAGCCACAACACAGTATTCTGTGTCGTGGCTCTTATTATGTTCCGTTATGATAAAAACAAATACTAAGTATTACTTTCTCTGTAAGAAATCAGGAATCTTCAGAGATTTCTCTTCTACGGAGCTTCTAATATCTGCAGGCTTATGAATGCCGGGTACGGGCTGTACGGGTCTCGTAGCCTGTCCTCCCTGTGTTGCGGGGGTAGCAGGCGCGGTGGGCTGCAGTCCCTTCAGAGAAGTCGGAGTCATATGGGAAGCAGGCTGTCTGAATGCAGCGCCTCCTCCCAGACGATTCTGTACACCGTTGTTGGCCTTGTCTTCCAGACCGGTAGCGATCACGGTGATCGTACAGCTATCGGACTTGGACTCATCATACATGGCACCGAAGATAATATTTACATCGTCTCCTGCCAGCTCCTGAACATAGCTTGCCGCATCGGAAGCATCTGCCAGGGTAATGTCACCGGAAATATTGATGATAACATGGGTAGCACCGGAAATCGTAGTCTCTAACAGAGGGCTCTCCACTGCCATCTTGACAGCTTCCATAGCCTTGTCATCGCCCTTGCCTTCACCGATACCGATGTGAGCAATACCCTTGTCCTTCATAACAGTCTGTACATCTGCGAAATCCAGATTGATAACTGCGGGAACATTGATCAGGTCAGTGATTCCCTGTACTGCCTGCTGCAGTACTTCATCCGCCTTCTTCAGTGCTTCCGGCATGGTGGTACGTCTGTCCACGATCTCCAGAAGCTTATCATTTGGGATTACGATCAGGGTATCCACGTGTTCCTTGATACGCTCGATACCGTTTAATGCATTGACCATACGGGCTTTTGCTTCAAAACGGAAAGGCTTCGTTACCACACCAACGGTTAAGATGCCCATATCCTTTGCAAGCTTGGCCACTACCGGAGCAGCTCCGGTTCCGGTACCGCCGCCCATACCACAGGTGACGAATACCATGTCTGCACCCTTCAGAGCTGCGGAAATCTCTTCTGCACTCTCCTCGGCTGCTTTCTCACCGATCTCAGGCTTGGCTCCCGCACCAAGACCCTTGGTCAGCTTCTCACCGATCTGTAACAGTTTCGGAGCTTTGCAGAGCTGCAATGCCTGCTTATCGGTATTCACCCCGATAAAATCCACTCCGTCAATCTTCTCATCTATCATTCTATTTACAGCGTTGTTACCCGCGCCACCTACACCGACTACGATGATCTTGGCAGCTACATCCGCGTCATTCGTCTTAATCTCCAGCAAGGTTAGTTCCTCCTTTTAACCTTTTTCAACTTCACATAGACTATCATATAATCATTTTACAAATTTAGCAACCTATTTTTTCAAAATGTTTCACAAATGTTTCACGCGTCCGGTTTGAAGGTAAATTTACCCTTTCCTTCCTCGTAGTTTTCCATTTGCAGGGTTCCGCTTTTACCCTGTAACTTCTCCAGGAAGTCCGGCAACAACTGCAGTTTGTCCTCTATATGGCTGTTGTCACTGCCCATGGACACCTTGATCTGTCCGAAGTAGATCGTAATGTCACCGGAAGAATGCAGATAGATCTTGTCCGCAGCCAGTGAATATTTGTTCAAAAGCTTTGTCAGATCCATGATCCTGGAAAACACCTGCGGATCCTCCACCGGCAGTTGCTCTCCCAGCACCACATGGTTGAAGGAAAGCCCCGTGATCTGCGGTATTCCCTGGGTGCGGATCCCGGAACTTTCCACCACATAGCCGTCTTTATCAAAATACATATAAGTATCCAGATATTTCACATATCCCGCCAGTGCTTTTTCATATACAGTGATCTTGATCGTGTCGGGTGCCAGAATCGATACATTCATCACATCCACAAAGGGAATGTCCTGAATCCCTCTGTCCCGGTATTTCAGAGACAGATACAGGGAATTATCTCCCAAAGGTCCCGACATTACGATCTCCATGATCTCGTCCTCAGTATAATGCACATTGCCCTCCACATACACGGTACGTACCGTATACACGGAGTGCAATGCCACCGCACCACCGCCCAGTGCCAGCAGCAGGATGCCTATGATCACTATTCTTCTGATAATTTTGCTTCGGTCTCTATACACTGATGATCCGTGCTCCTAATTCTCTCAAGTCTCTGCAGATATTTTCATATCCGCGTTCTATAAAGTGCTGTCCTGTCACGAAACTCTCGCCTTCTGCCGCAAGCCCCGCCAGAACCAGTGCCGCACCGCCGCGAAGTTCACAGGCTTCCATCCGGCTTCCCCGTAAATGCTCCACTCCAGTGATCACGGCATGTCTTCCGTCCTTCAGAACAATCTCTGCTCCCATGCCCTTTAGCGGTTCCGCAATACGAAAACGATTCTCGAAAATATTCTCTTCAATGCAGCTGCATCCTTCCGCTCTCGTCAGCACCGCCATTGCCACCGACTGCAGATCCGTGGGGAACTCCGGGTATGGCCCAGTCCGCAAATGTGGTATGGCCTGCGGCCTTTTGGAACACTGTACGAACAGGCCTTCCTCCGAGGCAATACACTGTGCACCCATTTTTTCCGCCACAAAGGTCACCGCTTCCATCTGCTCCCAGGGAGCCTCTGTCAAAAGTGTACTGCCTCCGCAGCCGATACAGGCGAACAGATACGTCCCGGCTACGATCCGGTCTGCCGGAACCGTGAACTGTGTACCATGAAGCGGTCTGTCACCATGAACCAATAGTTCCGTTTCTCCGATTCCTTCGATCTGTGCACCACATGCCGTCAGAAATTTGCACAATGCCGTCACTTCCGGTTCTCTGGCGGCCCCCAGTATCCTGGTGTCTCCATCCGCCTTCACCGCAGCCAGCAAAATATTCTCCGTAGCTCCCACACTGGGAAACTCCAGTGTGATCTCTGCCCCGTGCATTTTCCCATCCTTCACCTGTGCAGACAGAAGCCCTTCTTCCTCCCGGAATTCGACGCCCATCTGCTGTAGTGCCCTGATGTGCAGATCGATCGGCCGTTCTCCGATGACGCACCCACCCGGATGCTCCATGGTCACATAACCACATCTTCCCAGCAATGCTCCCAACAGGCACAGAGATGAACGCATTCCGGTGATAGCTTCCCCCTGCATCCGTCTGGCCTCCGCTCTCTCGCAGGGAAGTTCTTCATTTTCTCCCGGCTGTACCCGGATCCCTTTTTCCTGCCAGTGCACCAGACATCCCAGTTCCCGAAGCAGATGCACAAAACGATGTACATCTGCAATACGTGGGCAGTTCTGAATATAGGATACTTCATTGGTAAGAAGCGTTGCCGCCAGGATCGGAAGTGCCGCATTTTTTGATCCCTGTATGCGTACCTTCCCCTGCAGCGGAATGCCTCCCTGCATGCGGATTCCTTTCATACAGCACCATCCCCGTTTTTATGATAATCTTATCTTATGTAGGAAAGCACTGTTTCGTACCATGTCTTCTGAATATGTATTTTTCTACAGCTCTTTTAACTGGATCCTGCGCGCCACGCTTAATACCAGTCCGATCTCCGACAGCAAAAACAATGCCGAAGAACCACCGTAACTGATAAACGGCAGGGAAATTCCTGTGTTGGGAATGGAGTTGGTAACTACGGCAATGTTTAAGATCGCCTGGATCGCGATATGTCCCATAACGCCCACCACCAGCATGGCGCCGAACAGGTCCGGTGCATTGTTGGCAATGACCATCATTCGCCATAAGAGCATAATGAACATGAGAATAATGGCAACCGCTCCGAACAATCCCAGTTCCTCGCAGATAATGGAGAAGATCATGTCGTTCTGTGCCTCGGGCAGGAAGCTTAACTTCTGCATACTCTGCCCCAGTCCCTTGCCCCAGATGCCACCGCTTCCGATGGCATACAGTGCCTGCAGGGTCTGGAAGCCTTTATCCTGTGCCTGACTTTCCGGGTTCAGCCACGCCTGGATTCTTGCCAGACGGAACTTGCCACCGATCTTATCTCCCAACTGTACGACTGCGACTACCAAAAGTCCAGCCGCCGCCAGTACGCTGCCTCCCATGATGATGAATTTCTTGTAATCCGGGCTTGCCACGAATACCATCAGCACCGCAATACCCATAATAATAATGGCGGAACTCAAATTATCCGTAATGAGGTACACCGATGCTGCGATCGGCAGGGGTGCCGCCATCATGGTAAAGAAGCCTTTCATGGTACGGACGCTTTTTCCCATCTTGCATACCAGACTTGCCAGGAACAGGATCATACACAATTTCGCTACTTCCGCAGGCTGCAGGTTGAAGCCCGTATGTGGGATACCGATCCATCTGGTAGCGCCGTGGGAAGTGATACCCAGGGGGGTCTTTACCAGGAAGATCAGGATCATGGACACCACATATCCCAGGGTGGCAAACCGTTCCCAGAAGGTATACGGGATATTGGCAATGACCATCATGAAGACCAGACCGATGATATTGGCGATCAGCTGTCTCTTCATATAATAGGCGGCATCTCCATGGGAATCATAAGCCTCATAGGAGCTGGCCGAATAGATCATGATCAGTCCGAATCCCAGTAAAAACAGCACAATAAAAAGCAGGCTGTAGTCAAAAAAGTATTCGGATTGTTGTTTCTTTTTACGTCTTCTTCCCCGCGTTTCCGCCATGCCTGCTTTTACTCCTTACTTCTGTTATGATTTCTTATTCCGCCAGTCCGTGTACATATTCCTTGAAAAGCTGTCCTCTGACTTCATAGTTCGGGAACATGCCCCAGCTTGCACAGGCCGGAGACAACAGTACCGCTTCTCCCGGCTGGGCCAGTTCGGTACACAGCTTCAGGCATTCCTCATAGGTATCTGCGAAACGGATCTTATCAAAGCCATGCTTTCTGGCACACTCGGCAATCTTCTCTCTGGTCTGGCCGATGAGGACAAGGCACTTTACCTTGCCATCAAAGCTGTCGATCCACTCATCGTACTCGCTCTGCTTGTCATAGCCTCCGCCTATCAGCACGGTAGGCTTGCTCATGGCTTTGATGCCCTGGATCGCCGCATCGGGATTGGTTCCCTTGGAATCGTTGTAATAGTCCACACCGCCCTTGGTAGCCACGAATTCGATCCGGTGCTCCACCGCATGGAAACCGCGGATCACAGTAAGGATCGTCTCCATGGGCACCTGCATACCTTCTGCAATGGCTATGGCTGCCATGACATTTTCCACATTGCACAGGCCTACCAGATTCATATCCTTGTGAATATCCATCAGTTCGGTCTCTTCGCCGTTCACACTCTTGATAATCTTGTCTCCCCGCAGGAAGTAACCGTTTTTCAGCTCGTGATGGGAGGAGAACAGTACCGGAGTCGCAGGACATCTTCCTGCGAAATCTCTGGTATAATCATTGTCATAATTCAATACACAGATATCATTTTTTGTCTGGTGGGAAGCCACTGCTTCCTTGGCTGCCACATAGGCCTCCATGGTATGATGTCTGTTCAGGTGATCCGGTGTAATATTCAGGATGGCTGATACTACCGGATGGAATGTATGTATGGTCTCCAGCTGGAAAGAACTGATCTCTCCCACGGTGACACTATCCTTTGACGTCTTCGTTACTTCCAGTGTATAAGGGTTGCCAATATTACCCACTACAAAGGTCTTCTCCGCACCGAAATGAGCTTTCATGATCTCACCGGTCAATGTGGTGGTAGTAGTCTTGCCGTTAGTGCCGGTAATGGCGATCACTCTGCCCTGTTCCGCAAGGAATCCCAGTTCGATCTCTCCCAGGATCTGTACCCCGCGGTCCCTCATACGGTTCACCAGAGGAATATCCGTAGGTACTCCGGGGCTTAAAACGGCTGCCTGAATGCTCAGTTCTACCTCCTCCGGCAGTTCTCCGGCGATACAGACTGCCTTGCTTTCCCCGGGAAGCTTCGCCTCCAGATCTTCCTTTGTCAATTTATCACTGCTGTCATACAGAACCACGTCTGCATGGTATTTTTCCAATAAAGCCACTGCACCGATCCCGCTGATGCCGGAGCCGATGACCAGACATTTTTGTCCTTCTAACATTTTCCTTACCATACCTTTCTGTAAAAGTCCATTAGTTCATTATAACGCATTCCCTACAAATGGGGAAGAGATTTTTACAGGAGACTTACGCAAAGAAGCCCTCCAACATATATATGTCGGAGAGCTCCGGTTCATTCCAGTTTCTGTGTACAATAATCTTCGGTTCTACGCTTCTACGATCAGATATCTGCCGTCTCCGATATCGAATACTTCATCTGCCTCCAGAATCTCATCATCCACAGCGCCGTCCACATCCATGCCGGCCTCATCAAAATACTCAATGACATCCTCCACGGAATCTACCACGACTGCCATGCACTCTTCCAGAAAATCTTCTGCCTCATCCAGTGTCTCTGCTACAGCTTCCGGAAAAAGCTGGAGCTGTTTGTCCAGGAAGCATTCCAGTACCGCATCATCATACTCTCGCATGCTATTACCTCCAAATTCTTACAAAAATGTCTTATTTATTTTCATAATAATATGGATATAAGATTACGTCAATTAGCAATTCGATATAGATGTAAATTGAGAGTTAGTGAAACAAATCCACGAACGCCCATGGCGGACGGAATGTCCTTCCTCGAT
>OGOE01000227.1_pt1 | contig 70493 bp, 63 predicted proteins | sample 1552611 | NCBI WGS metagenome assembly OGOE01 (sample SAMEA2580129, study PRJEB22360) | human gut metagenome | biome: human gut; feature: human-associated habitat; material: faeces | place: Denmark | collected 2008/2010
CAATTTCGCAGAAATTGCGTTTCAGTTTCCGCCGTAAGGCGCAGGTACGGACAAATGAAGAAATCACCCGCAACAACATCATAACACAAAAGGCTGCCGCAGCATAACGCTGCAGCAGCCATATTTTTATCTTGACAGCCTTGTTTTTAAATGCTATAATGAAAATTAAAAGCTGTATATCAGCAAAGATATACAGCTCTATATAACATATCATACCACATTTTAAGTAATTTTTCAATTAGCATTTCAAACAAAATATAGAGGCTGATATTATGGATTTTCTACAACTGCACAACAAAACAAAGCTTGCCAAAACCGCCGATGATATTTTATCCCTGTCGCAAAGATACTCGGAAATAACCCTTACCCCAAAGGAAGCATATGAGCTGGCAGCCGCCGAGGCTTCTGCTTATAATGACAGTGGACGTGTATTTTTCGGCGAAAGTGTCCTCCCAATAATGATATCCTCATTTTCACAAAGCAGCTATCTTCCCAAAGAGCAAGCGGATTTTTTCGCTGAGCTTGCGGAGATATTCGCCTATATGAAAAATGAGACCCACGATAATTTGTCCGACAGAGCCGTAATAGCCAAAATGTACGCGCTATGGGAGCAAAAAAGCGGCGGAAGCCTTGAAATGCTCCGCTCACTTATCGAGGAGGAACTATGAGCAACGAAATAGTATTCGGAAAATTTGGTAGCCTTTCCCCCGAAAACTACACAATGGAGCTTATAAGTCTCTGCATCGAAAGCGGTATGCTGAACACCGCCAAACAGCTTGAAATAAAAAAAGCCCTTGAAAACGAATTTACCGAAACAGCCATGCAGTCCACCCGCAGGCAAAGCGGAAGCATATCCGAAAGCAGGGCACAGCTGCTTGCTTCTTCCGTGTTATATCGCTCGGACGTGTATCTGCTCAGCCTGCGCTCCCACGAAAAAGCCGCAAGTGCCCTTGTAAATATGCCCATGAGCAGCATATTGAAGCAAGGCTCGGCGGAAATTCTCAGGCTTTTTGAGGAAAGCATGAAAATATTTCGCACCGCCTACAATACCCGCATCAACGCAGATAATCACGAGTACCGCTATGTCACCGAAAAGGCCTATGACGAATTCAGACGCAACTATTCCGCACAGTTTGACGGCGCAGGCTGCCCATGTAATATAGACTATCCCCTGCTGGGTCAAAACGCCTGCGACAGCAAGCTTAAAGGTGTAATGTTCATCTGCGATTATTACCGCTGCATTTGCCTTGAAAACAAACTCTGCCGCCTTTTCAGCGAAGCCGATATTATCCGCCTGCTTGAATCCTACGCTCATGAACGTAATGACGACTACAGGCAAATGTACCTGAACATTGCCGAGGTAATTGCGGATAACCTTCTTGGCAGAGCAATTATTGGGAAGCCGTTAGCCCTTGAGCTGACGGAAAATGACGTTAAGGACATCGAAAGCCGCTGCAAGGGTCTGACGGCTGACAGCATAACATCGCTGCTGGAAAAAGGTCTGTCAGCATATTACAAAGCCATAAGCTCCCCGCCTCTTTATATGTATCTGCGGCAGTATGTTCCCGCATTTGCCATTCGGCTTGGCAGCGCCGTTCAATCAGGCGGCACAGCGGGAGTTTTTACCGTAATCAAAGCTTGACAAAATCGCCGTTACATTATATACTGAAAAAAATCTTATCTATGGTGATAATATGCGTATATTTTACAGCACATCAGCGCAGCTGCGCTTTTTTTCCTGCGGAAATTTTGTGAGCCGTGAGACTTTTACACACCAGCGGCGCACGCTTAACTGCTGCGTTCTTATCCTCGTTACCGAGGGCACGCTGAACATAACATCGGGCGGAAAGGAATATGCCGTTTCCAAGGGCGAATATATCCTGCTCCCCGCCGATGAGGAGCATTTCGGACACGCACCCTCCGACGGCAGGCTGTCCTATCTTTGGGCGCACTTCAAGCCCATTGTCCCCTTTGAAATATATGAGAGCGGCGTGACGGAAAGCTTTGAAATAGCTATCCCCGAATATGGCAGTGTCCCCAACAGCCGCTGTGAGATGCTTTTCAGGCAGCTTCTGGATTTTTCCCGCCGTGAGGATCTTTACAGCGAGGCTCTCCCCGCCTGCTCCATGTCTCTGCTGCTTATGGAGCTTACACAGGAGCATATCGACGGCGTAAACGGCAGCCGATCAAGCATCTCCCCCGTCATAGCTTCCGCCCGTGAATGGATAAAATCCAACTGCCACAGGCAGCTTTCCGCCTCGGATATTGCAGCAGAATTTCACTACAACACCGAATATTTTTCCGCACTTTTCAAAAAGAAAACAGGTATGCCCCTTATAGGCTTCCTTAACAAATGCCGCATTGAAGTCGCAAAAAATCTACTGTCCTCGGAAAATGTAAGCATAAAAGAAGCCGCATTTTCATGCGGCTTCAACGACGAAAAATATTTTATGAAAATGTTCCGAAAGCACGAGGGCATGACCCCCATGCAGTACAAAAATTACTTCTTGGTGAAGTAAACTGTGTATGTCTCGTCGGTAACATCGTAAAGGGGCTTGAAGGTGATGTTCACAGGCTGACCCTTTGTGCGGTAGGAATTCTGCTTCCAGGGGAATGTGCCGTAGGTGTGCTCTGTCTGCCATGTGAATACATTGTCGGGATCGTCCGCTCCCACAAGTCCGCAGTCCTTGTCGATGATGCCCGCAAGAACGATAGGACCGTCAACAGCCGCAGCCATTTCGGGCATATCGGGCAGGGACTCCATAACTATTCCGTTGGGGAAGAATATCTGAACCATGTCGCTGTTCCATTCGGCAGTAATGTTCAGGTATCCGTCGGCAATGTCAAGGCTCTCGGGCTTTTTGCCGTTGATCTCCACCACAGGTTCACCCTTTGCCCATGCGGGTATTCTGAAAGCAACGGTAAACTTCTCGGGAGAAGCGGTCTTTACGATGAATTTCAGCAGCCATCTTGACATCTGACCGTCATCATGCTCATCAAAGAAAGCCTGATCGTTATAGTACTTCATGCCCGTGGTCTGCTCAATGGAAATGCTGTTGCCATTATGGTCAAACTCATATTTTGAGGGGATATACTGGCTTACGATAAGCTTATTGCTATCCTCATCTCTGTAATAAATAAGCTCGGGGTACAATGCCTGCGCCTGCACCATGGTTCCATGGCAGCACCAGAAGTCGTGGGTCTTGCTGCCCCATTTCTTTTTGCTTCCCGCAGCAAGTGGCAGGAAGTATGTGGGCATACCTGTAACTGCATTCTGTTGAGCAAGGAAGCCGTTGTAAAGGCTGCGCTCTATGTAATCAGCATACTTCTTGTCACCAGTCCACTTGAAGAGGTAGGAAGCAACTCTTACCATATTATAAACTGTGCAGAACTCCTGATTTGTCTCGCCGAGGAAATGTCCCTGCATATAAGGAGGAACCCAGAATTCGCCTGCATTCTGTCCGCCGGTGCAGTACATTCCACGGTCGGTAACTGCAAACTTCCAGAAACGCTCAGCCAGGTCTCTCCATTTTTCGTCGCCTGTTACCTCATAAAGCTTTGCAGCGCCGTGGATAAAGGGAATGCTTGCATTTGCGTGGCAGTTGGAAAGAGGATCCTTGCCTGCCGCAAGATTTCCGAAAAGTCCGGGATTCCAGTATCTCCGGGCAAGGGTCATGTACTTTTCATTCTTGGTTATCTCGTAAAGTGAAGCCCATACCTCCAGCATACCTGCTTCCTCGCCGCTGTAAACAGCGTGGGGATTAACGCTCTGCATAGCCTCAGTCCAGCGGAGATACCAGTCAGCCAGGTGGTCGATTATCTCTATTGCCTGCTCATTGCCTGCATAGGTGTAAGCGTGCATAAGTCCCATTATGGTCTTGTGCATAACATACTGAGGAGACCATATGTACTGTCTCTTTGCAAGCTTGTCAAAGTATTTTTCGGGGATAGAGCCTATCCACTCGCCGCCGTTGAGCTGCTGGCAGCGTGCAAGCTCGGAGATTATCTTGTCAAGCTTTACTTTCAGCTCTGCGTCATGGTCATATGCCACATAGTAGGCAGCAGCGGAGAGCCAGTGACCAAGGAAATGACCTCTCAGCTGGCAGGTGGGAGCTTCCCAGCCCCAGTGGAGATTTGCCTTTGCTGGGTCATCTACTACCTGCAGTCCGGGGATAATTATTCCTGCCTCAAGGTAGAAGTTCTGGAGCAGGCACTGCGGATCCAGTCCTATAAGATAAGCACGGTTAAGGGACATTCTCTCACGGAACACGCCGGGGAGAACGGTAACATTTTCTTTATATGCGGTCTTTAACATACCAAGCAGCTCCTTTGATGTGATTTTCATTGACATCATTATAGCATATAATTTTGGATTTGTCGGTAGATAAAACCGCATATAAGGTCAACATTTTTACCTATCTTTATCTGATAAAGTACGAAACGAACACAATGATTATCATTGCGGGAGAGAGATATTTTATCATAACATCAAACACTCCCGCCAGCCTGAAGGGATATCTTCCGTCGGAGGATATCTCCCGCTCCATATTCTTTCTCCCCCATATCCGCCCCGCAAGAATACAGAGGGAAAAGCCTCCCAGCGGCATTATTATCTGGTCGGAAAGGAAAACAAACAGTTCAAACACCGTCAGCCCGAAGATCCTTACGTCAGACAGCACACCGTAGGAAAGGGAAGCAGGCACGCACAGCAGACCTATTATAATGACAGGTATAACCGTGGCTTTCAGCCGTGAAAGCCCATAACGCTCGGTGAGGAACGAAACTATAGTTTCCAGCAGAGAAATTGAAGAGGTTATCGCCGCAAAAAGCACAAGTGCAAAGAACACCGTTCCCGCAATACGCCCATAGCTCAGTCCACCGAACACCGCCGTCAGGGTGGAGAAGATAAGCCCCGCTCCCTCGTCAGGCTCCAGCCCCATGGCAAACACCGCAGGAAGCACGGTAAGTCCGCTTATCATGGCAATAGCTGTGTCAATGGTGACGATTATCCATGTGCTGCGGCTCAGGTCGTTGTCCTTTTCAAGATAGCTGCCGTAGGTTATAAGAGTGCCCATTCCCAGCGACAATGAGAAAAACACCTGTCCCATGGCTTTAACAACAATGTCAGCCACATCGCCGAAGCTGCTTATCTTTGAAAAGTCAGGCATAAGTAAGAACTTCACGCCCTCCGCCGCCCCGTTCAGGGTCAGGGAATATATCATCAGCCCCACAAGGAACACCAGCAGCAGCGGCAAAAGCACCGACGACACCTTTTCAATGCCCTTTGATACACCGAATACTACTATAATGCCGTTTATCAGCAGAAAAACCGTCTGCCATACAACAGGCTCCGCCGTCATAGTGCTGTATTCTGAGAAGTATGAGGGCAATGGGATATTCCCCGAAGCTGTGCTGAAAAGGTATTTCATCACCCAGCCGCCGACGGTGCAGTAATAGGCAAGCACCGCCGCAGAGCCTGCCACGCCGAAGCCTCCCGCAAAGCCCCAGCCCTTTTTTATCTTTTCGCAGGCATCTACCGCATTGCTTCCGCCGTGCCTGCCCACAGAAAGCTCCGTCAGCAGAATGGGATAGCCCAGCACCAGCACAAAGAAAATATACACAGCAAGGAACAATGCTCCTCCGCCTGTGCCGCAGACATAGGGGAACTTCCAGATATTTCCCAGTCCCACCGCCGAACCTGCGGCGCTCATTATGAAGCCAAAACCCGTTGACCATTTGTCTCTGCCGCTTCCGCTGACATTTTTGCTCATACGATCATTCCTTTGCTGTAACATTCAACAGCTATTTTTCCCCATACATAGCCGTTTATCCATTGTCGTCCGAAAACGTGGCAAAAATAATTATTATAAAAATGTTAAATCTGAATTTTACCTATTCCTATGAAAAACAAAATGTGGTATAATAGTCAAAGCAGCGCCGAAAGAGATAGTAACGGCGTATATCAAACCGCATTTATCATTTATATAGGAGAGCATGAATATAATGGATGATTTCATTAAGGCAAAGAAAGCCGCACTGGAAAAGTATTTTGAAAAAATGAACGATAAGCAGAGGGAAGCTGTTTTCGCCATCAAAGGCCCCGTACTTATCCTTGCAGGCGCAGGAAGCGGAAAGACTACCGTTCTTGTCAACCGTATCGCAAACATGGTCCTGTTCGGAAACGCTTATCAGGACGAGGAAGCATATGCGGCTCTTTCCGATGACGACATTGCGTTTTTGAATAATTATAACGGCGAAAGGGACGAGGCAACCGTTTCAAGACTTGCCGAGATAGTTGCTTCCGACCCCGTAAAGCCATGGAACATACTTGCAATCACCTTTACAAACAAGGCTGCGGGTGAGCTTAAAGAAAGACTTGCAAAGATGCTGGGCGAGGAACAGGGCGGTCAGGTAAACGCCTCCACATTCCACTCTGCCTGCGTGCGCATACTCAGAAGAGAGATCGACAAGCTGGGCTATGCTTCGGGCTTCACAATCTACGACAGCGATGACAGCCAGAGACTTATCAAGACCTGCATGGAAGCTCTTGACATTTCCGATAAGGCATTTCCTCCAAAGGCAGTGGCTGCGGCAATATCCTCCGCAAAGGATAAGCTCATCACTCCCGCCGCTTTTGAAGAAGAGTCCGCCGGAGACTACAGAAAGGTCACTCTCGCAAAGATATACAAGGAATATCAGACCCGTCTTAAAGAGGCAAATGCCCTTGATTTTGACGATATCATCATGCTGACCGTTCAGCTGTTCGAGTCTCAGCCAGATGTGCTGGATCATTACAGAAATCTGTACAAGTACATCATGGTCGATGAGTATCAGGACACCAACACCGCTCAGTACCGCCTTGTTTCCCTGCTTTCGGAGAAGAGCGGAAACCTCTGCGTTGTAGGTGATGATGACCAGTCCATCTACCGTTTCAGAGGCGCTACAATCGAAAATATCCTGTCATTTGAGCAGCAGTTCGAGGGCTGCCACGTTATCAGACTGGAGCAGAACTACCGTTCCACCCAGAATATACTTAACGCCGCAAACTCCGTTATCGCAAACAATATGAGCAGAAAGCCCAAGTCCCTGTGGACAGATCTGGGCGAGGGCGAAAAGATAACAGTTTACAAGGCTTCCGACGAGGCTGCCGAGTCCAAGTTCGTTGCAACTACTATAATGAACGGCGTAAAGGACGGCAGAAAATACAGCGACTTTGCGGTTCTCTACAGAATGAACGCACAGTCAAACTCACTTGAAAAAGCATTTTCCGCACAGTCTATCCCCTACCGTGTTATCGGCGGTATGAGGTTCTATGACCGCAAGGAAATAAAGGATATCGTTGCATATCTCTCCGTTATCAACAACCCCGATGATATGCTCCGCTTCAAGAGAATAGTAAACGAGCCGAAGAGAGGCATCGGCGACAGCACGCTTTCAATGATAGAGCAGATCTCCATTGACCTGAAGCTGTCACCCATTGATGTAATGAAGAACTCCGAGAGCTATGCTCCCCTGAGCAAAAAGTCCGCTTCCCTTGTAAAGGCTTCCGAGATATTCACCCACCTGAAAGAAGCTGCCGACAAGCTCCCTCTTGACAAGCTGTTTGACGCAGTTATCGAGAAAACAGGCTATGCTACCATGCTCAAAGGTCAGGGCGATGAGGGTCTCACCCGTCTCGAAAACATCGAGGAACTTAAATCCAACATTGCCACATATATGCAGGCAAAGTCCGAAGCAGGCGAAGAGGCTACACTTTCCGGATTCCTGGAGGAAATTTCCCTCTACACCGATATCGACAAGCTTTCCGCAGATGATGACGCAGTTTGCCTTATGACCATGCACTCCGCAAAGGGACTGGAGTTCCCCATAGTGTTCATCGTAGGCATGGAGGACGGCATATTCCCTCCTATCCGCACCATGGACAATCCCGAGGAGCTTGAAGAAGAGCGCAGACTGGCATACGTGGGCATCACCCGTGCAAAGGAAAAGCTGTACATCACCCACGCTCAGCAGAGAATGCTGTTCGGTTCCACCCAGCGCAACTTCCAGTCCAAGTTCATCAAGGAGATAGACAAGGACTGCATCGACAGAGTTGACGGAACCGTAAAGACCACAAAGAAAAAGGACGATGACATCATCACCGCTCCCGTTTACACATACACTCTCCAGAGCCAGCTGGCAAACAAGAAAATGGAGTCCGCCAAGAAGGCAGCCGCCGTTGACTACACCGCAGGCGAGAGAGTAAAGCACAACGTTTTCGGCGAGGGAACCGTTATCTCCTCCAAGCCCATGGGCAACGACCATATGCTTGAAATTGCATTTGATTCAGTCGGAACCAAGAAGATCATGGCAAACTTTGCTAAGATAGTAAAGATATCATAAGCGAATATAACAAAAGAGGGCTGCTGCGGTTTAACACTGCGGCAGCCCTCTTTTCGTTCTATACCGCAAATTCCTTGACTTTTAAGGCAAACCATGCTATGATAAAATCAGAATAATGCGGCAGATGTCATGGGGATCTGCCGCAAATATCAAGGAGTGAGGTCAATGTTTGAAAAGCTATTCAAACTAAAGCAAAACAACACCACAGTCAAGACAGAAATTGCGGCAGGCATTACGACTTTCGTTACAATGGCATATATACTTGCGGTCAATCCGAACATTCTCTCCGCAGCGGGCATGGACAGCACGGCGGTGCTTCTTGCCACCTGCCTGGCATCATTCTTCGGAACGCTCATTATGGCGTTTGCGGCAAATCTGCCGTTTGCGCTTTCGGCAGGAATGGGACTGAATGCGTACTTCGCTTACACCGTATGCGGCATTATGGGCTATTCCTGGCAGACCGCACTGCTGGCGGTATTTATAGAGGGAATAATTTTTATCGTTCTCTCGCTGACAAAGGTTCGTGAAAGCATCTTCAACTGTATCCCCTTGGAGCTGAAACGTGCCGTATCGGTGGGAATAGGTCTGTTTATCGCATTTATCGGACTTCAGAATGCAGGACTTGCAGTTGATTCGGCAACGCTTGTATCGCTGGTTGATTTCCGTGAGAACTTCCCGACCTCGGGCATCTGCGCACTGCTTGCAATCATCGGACTGATGATAACAGCTGTCCTTTATATCAAAAAGGTAAAGGGTTCAATACTCATCGGCGTGTTCGGCACATGGATACTGGGCATAATATGCCAGCTGACAGGTATATACGTTCCTGACGGCGAAAGCTATTTCTCGCTGTTCCCCACATTTGCAATGACCGATTTTTCCAAGCTGGGCGAGACCTTCGGTCAGTGCTTCAATGCCGACCTCGGTTCAGTGGGAATATTCAATTTCATTGCCGTTATTTTCTCGTTCCTTTTTGTTGACCTTTTCGATACTCTGGGCACAATCATCGGAGTAAGCACAAAGGCAAATATGCTTGATAAGGACGGCAGACTGCCTGCCATCAAGCCCGCACTTATGGCAGATGCAGTTGCAACATCGGCAGGTGCGGTACTGGGAACATCTACCACCACAACCTTTGTTGAATCCTCGGCAGGCGTTGCGGCAGGAGGAAGAACAGGCCTTACAGCTCTGACAACAGCGGTGCTGTTCCTGCTGTCAATGTTCCTGGCGCCCATCTTTATCGCCATTCCCTCATTTGCCACAGCTCCTGCGCTGATAATCGTGGGCTTCCTTATGTTCTCCACCATCGCCGAACTTAAAGTAGATGAGACAAACTACACCTCTGCTATCCCCGCATATCTTTGCATACTTGCAATGCCCCTTTTCTACAGCATTTCTGAGGGTATCGCCATCGGCATCATTTCCTACGTTGTAATAAACCTCGTATGCGGCAAGGCAAAGCAGATAAATCCGCTTATGTACGTGCTTGCGGTGATGTTCGTGCTGAAATATGTATTTCTTTGATAAAACACGGCACTATACTGATGTATGGGAGGGTCTTACTTGAAAGAGCTTAAAGATTATATAACAAATATTCCCGATTTTCCTCAAAAGGGCATAATTTTCCGTGATGTTACATCTCTGCTGCAGAGCGGCAAGGGCTTTTCGGCGGCAGTTGATGAAATGCTCGGTCAGCTTGATGACGTTGAGTTTGATGCTGTGCTGGGACTTGAAGCCAGAGGCTTTCTGTTCGGTGCGCCCATAGCTTACGCACGTAAAAAGAGCTTTGTCCCCGTCCGCAAAAAGGGCAAGCTCCCCAGAGCCACAGTCTCTGCGGAATATGACCTGGAGTACGGCAAGGCAGAGATCGAGATACACACCGATTCCCTGAAAAAAGGCGACAAGGTAGTGATAATAGACGACCTTATCGCCACAGGAGGAACTCTTGAAGCGGCAGCAAGGCTTGTTGAGCAGCTGGGCGGAGAAGTGGTAAGGATCGTGTGTCTTATTGAGCTTACCGACCTTAAAGGCAGGGAAAAGCTGAAAAATTACGATGTCCGCTCGATAGTTACCTACGAGGGAGAATGAGTTTATAAAAATCGGAGCTGTCACAGTATTATACTAATCTTTAATCGTTCTATAGACAAAGCCGACAGATGAAATAAGACCAGTCTGGGAAAGCGACTGCAGGCGGGCTTGTCGCCCGGCAAGGGAGCTTGACGAAGAATGGGCTTATTTCAGCCGAGGATTTGTCTATAGGTTGATTGAGGATTAGTATTAAGCTGTGGCAGCTCTTTTTGATGTAATACTAAGCACCAATTAAAAACTATACAAAAATCGAGCATAATCTTGCATATATGGATTATGCGATGATTTTTTGTCTATAGTTTTATTGGTGATTAGTATTATTATCCCGCAAAAGAATTATTCAATGCCCTTTACAGTGTAATCCTTATCCTCGACTGCCTTTTTAAGGACATCATCGGGAACGTCCTTGCTGAGTGAAACAGCTGCAATGCCCTTTTCGTGGCTGACCTCGTTAACGGTAACGCCGTCAATAGCCTCCAGTGCCTTCTTAACAGCAGCCTCACAATGGCCGCACATCATGCCTTCGATCTTGATAGTCTTAGTCATAGTATTTTTCTCCTTTTTCTTTGATTGCTTGATTTTTTTATCCTTATCGGCATTGTGAATGTCGAAAAAGTTCAGTCTGAGAGCGTTTGTTACCACGCAGAAGCTGGAAAGGCTCATTGCCGCAGCCGCAAACATGGGGTTCAGCTGCCAGTGGAACAAAGGTATCCACACACCTGCCGCAAGAGGTATGCCTATGGCATTGTAGAAGAACGCCCAGAACAGGTTCTGGTGAATGTTCCTCAGTGCCGCACGGCTGAGGCGAATCGCAGCGGGAACGTCGCTCAGGCGGCTCTTCATCAGCACCACATCTGCCGCATCTATGGCAACGTCCGTACCTGCGCCTATGGCAATGCCGATATCCGCACGGGTAAGAGCGGGAGCGTCGTTTATTCCGTCGCCAACCATAGCGACCTTGCCCTCGTTCATCAGCTTTCTGATAACGCTTTCCTTGCCGTCGGGAAGCACGCCTGCGATTACCTCGTCAACGCCTGCCTGTCTGCCGATAGCGGCAGCGGTCTTTTCATTGTCGCCCGTGAGCATTACCACACGGACGCCCATATTTTTAAGCTCTCTTACCGCCTGAGGGCTGTCCTCCTTGATAACGTCCGCCACGGCTATAACGCCTGCAAAAGCGCCGTCACAGGTGAACATAAGGGGAGTTTTGCCCTCCTCCGCAAGAGCTTCGGACTTTTTCTTCATTTCCTCGGAAATATCCGCCTGAGAGCTTATGAACTTCACGCTTCCGCCCAAAAGCTTTTTTCCGCCCGATACTGCGGAAAGTCCGTTGCCTGCAAGGGCTGTGAAGTTCTCGGTGCTGTCGGGAATGATATTTCTCTCTGTTCCAAGGTCGATGACCGCCTTTGCCAGAGGGTGCTCGCTGTTCTTTTCAAGGGTGCAGGCAAGCTTTAAGAGAGATGATTCGTCATAGCCCTCGGCGGGGATAATATCCGTTACCTTAGGCTCGCCCATGGTGATAGTACCTGTTTTATCAAGGGCACAAACAGTTACCTTTCCTGTCTGCTCCAGAGAAGCGGCAGTCTTGAAAAGTATGCCGTTCTTTGCGCCCATTCCACTGCCCACCATGATAGCAACGGGAGTTGCCAGACCCAGCGCACAGGGGCAGCTGATCACCAGCACGGAAATACCCCTTGCCAGTGCAAAGCCTACTGTCTGACCCGCCAGCAGCCAGACCAGAGTAGTTACTACTGCAATGGAAATAACCACAGGAACGAAAATTCCCGAGACCTTGTCCGCAGCCTTTGCGATAGGCGCTTTTGTGGCAGCGGCATCGCTTACCATTTTGATTATCTGTGAAAGGGCAGTGTCCTCGCCGACCTTTACGGCACGACACTTGATAAAGCCCGACTGGTTTACTGTTGCGGCAGATACGCTGTCGCCAACTTCCTTATCCGCAGGAACGCTCTCGCCTGTGAGCACAGACTCGTTCACAGCACTTCTTCCCTCAATAACAACGCCGTCCGCAGGAATGCTCTCGCCGGGGCGCACAAGGAAAATATCGCCGATGACTATCTGTTCTGCGGGAACGGTAACTTCCTTGCCGTCACGCTCAAGAGTAGCAGTCTTGGGAGCAAGCTTCATCAGGCTTTTCAGTGCATCGGTGGTCTTGCCCTTTGAGCGGGCTTCAAGCATTTTTCCGAGAGTGATAAGTGTAAGTATCATGGCAGCCGATTCAAAATAGAACTCGTCCATGTACTTCATCACAGCCTCATGGTTGCCTCTCATCACCGCATCTGTCATGGCAAACAGCGCATATGTGCTGTAGATAAATGCAGCCGATGAACCCAGAGCCACCAGAGTATCCATATTGGGCGCACGGTGGATAAGTCCCTTGAAGCCGCTTATAAAGAATTTCTGGTTGATGACCATTATAATAATGGTGAGCAGCATCTGGATAAGACCCATGGCAACGTGGTTATCCTCTATCACCGCAGGAAGAGGCCAGCCCCACATCATATGACCCATGGAGAAATACATAAGTATCACAAGAAAAACCAGTGATACTATAAGGCGCTTTTTCAGCACGGGGGTAGCCTTGTCCGCCAGAGCGTCATCGGAGGGGGCGCTGCTTTTTTCCGCACCCTTTACGGAAGCGCCGTAGCCTGCCGCCTCCACCGCAGCGATTATCCTTTCGGGAGAAGCGCTGCCCTCAACTCCCATTGAATTTGTAAGCAGGCTCACCGAGCAGGAGGTAACGCCCTCAACTGCCGATACAGCCTTTTCCACACGGGTGCTGCACGCCGCACAGCTCATACCCGTAACATTGTACTGCTCCATACTTTTCCTTTCTTTCAGATAGATTTCCCATACCGACTTATTTCATCAGCTTTTGCAGGGTACAGACAAGCTCATCTATTACCTCGTCCTTGCCGTCACGTATATCCTGCGCCACACAGGTGCGGATATGCTCCGCCAGAAGCTCCTTATTAAATGAGTTGACAGCGGCGCTCACCGCAGCAGACTGCACCAGTATATCAACACAGTAAGCGTTGCGCTCCACCATGCCCTTTATGCCTCTTATCTGCCCCTCGATACGGTTAAGGCGGTTTATAAGTCTCTTGTATTCATCATCTGAGCGCTCCTTTGTCTTATGACAGCAGCATTTTTCTTCACTCATATTATCACCTCGTAATGGTGTGCTGTTCAACGTTCCGTTTTTGTTACCTCACACTTACAGGAATAGTATATACCCCCATGGGGTATTTTTTCAAGAGTATATCTCAAACAAAATTATTATTTTAAATGAACATATGATACAATATAGTCTCACTGCACTGTTTTTAACTGCCATTTTAAGTAAAATTAGTAAATGTTTCCTTGGCGGTGTATTATTATTCATTATTTGCTGTGGAAATTTATATATATTTGTGATATAATAAATTTTAATTGGATTTTGCACAGACATTACTTTAAAATATGGAGGATGATTTCGTTGATAAGCGGCAAAATGCTAAAAGACGCACTTATTTCAGCTGCCCTTACCCTTTCCGATATGAAAAAACAGGTGGACGAGCTTAACGTATATCCCGTTCCCGACGGAGACACAGGAACAAATATGTCTCTTACACTTACAAATGCCATGAACGCTCTCCAGAACCTGGACGATGGGGCTGCTGTTTCTGAGGTGGCTTCCGTTGCCGCTTCCGCAATGCTTAGAGGCGCAAGAGGAAACTCGGGCGTTATCACCTCTCTGCTTTTCAGAGGCTTCTCAAAGGGTCTTGCGGATAAAAAAGAAGCTGACTGCGATGATATGGCAAACGCCCTTGAAATAGGCGTTGACGCAGCTTACAAGGCTGTTATGAAGCCCGCAGAGGGCACTATCCTCACCGTTGCAAGAGTCAGCGCAGAAAAGGCAAGGGAATCCTCCTTTATCACAAACGACCCTCTGGTACAGTGGTCGGACGTGTGTGCTGCCGCAAGGGATGCTCTGGATAAAACTCCCGAGCAGCTCCCAATACTTAAAAAAGCCGGCGTTGTTGACGCAGGCGGAAAGGGTCTCGTTATCATCTTTGAGGAGATGTTCCGTGCCTTTAAGGGCGAGCCAAGAACCGTTGTAAACCAGCCCAAGATAATCTCCGACAGCAAGATGTCCTTCACCGTTCAGGACGATGAGACACAGGAGATAACCTTCGGCTACTGCACCGAGTTTATTGTAAACGTCACCGATTTCAAGAAAAAGCCTGCGGACCTGAGAAAATATCTGGAATCCATCGGCGACTGCGTTGTTGTAGTCGATGATGAGGACATCATAAAGGTACACGTTCACACCGACCACCCTGGTCAGGCTATAGAGAGAGGTCTTACCTACGGCGCTCTCTGCAATATGAAGATAGACAATATGCGTCTCCAGCGTGAAAAGAAGGCTGCCGCAAAGAAAAAGCTCAATGAAAAGCCCGTTCCCGCAAAGCCCGAAAAGCGTTTCGGCTTTGTTGCCGTGGCAAACGGAAGCGGCGTTGAGTCCATGTTCACCGACCTTGGTGCGGACTGCATCGTCAAGGGAGGACAGACCATGAACCCCTCTGCGGACGATATCCTCCGTGCGGTATATTCCGTTCCCGCCGAGATCGTGTTCATTCTCCCCAACAACAAAAACATCATCATGGCAGCGGAGCAGGCTATGAAGCTCTCCGAAAAGACAATGTGCGTCCTCAGGACCACATCTGTTCCCCAGGGAATGTCTGCAATGATGAGCTTTGACCCCGATTCCGATTTCGATACCAACAGAATGAATATGTCTCTGGCAGCAGAAAAGGTGCAGTCGGGTCTTATAACCTTTGCAGCCCGTGATTCAAGCTTCAGCGGCCACGAGATAAAGTCAGGCGATATCCTTGCCCTTGAAAACGGCAGGCTCTCATTTATCGACCGTGATGTTACCAGAGCCGCTTACAAGCTCACAAGAAAGCTTGTGAAGAACCTTAAGGGCAGCGCAGGATATGTTACCGTGCTTTACGGCTCGGACGTTTCCGACGATAAGGCAAGCGAGCTTGAAAATATCATGAAGAGCAAGCTCAGCAGCCTTGACATAAACTTTGTAAAGGGCGGTCAGCCCGTATATTACTACATTATCTCAGTGGAGTCAGAGTGATGAAAAAGATCACCGTTATTACGGGACACTACGGCAGCGGCAAATCTACATTTGCCGCAAACTATGCAATAAAATGCGCAGAACAGGGCGAGCAGGTCACTGTGGTGGATATGGATACTGTAAATCCATATTACCGCACTGCCGACCTGGGCGAGCTTTTTGCCCGGAAGGGCGTAAAGCTCTGCGCACCAATGTATGCGGGAACGAACCTTGACGTTCCCATACTCAATTTTGATATTCCCGCAATTTACGCAGAAGGCAGAAAGCTTGTTATAGATATGGGCGGCGATGACGCAGGCACATATCCTTTAGGCAAGTTCAGGAGCTTTCTGGAAGCTAATAAGGAGGAAACGGAAATTCTCTACGTGGTGAATTTCTGCCGATACCTTACCCGCACTCCCGAAGAAGCTGAGGAGATACTCCGTGAGATAGAAGCTGCCTGCGGTCTTAAAGCGACCGCCATGGTCAACAACTCAAACCTTGGTTTTGAAACTGACAGTGATGTTATCGCTGCGGGAATAAAGCAGGCTGAAATGATATCAAAACAGGCAGAGCTTCCCATCTTCTGCCACACCGTTCCCGTTCTTGAAAACAGAACAGTGAGCGCCGAAAGCACCGCCGACATTTTCCCTGTGGAAATTTACATCAAAAACGTGTGGAACTGACAAAGTCTCCGCAAAATCATATGAAAGGAAGTCAATATCTATGGCGAAAATGACCGTCAATACTGACAGATGCAAGGGCTGTTCCCTGTGCGTATCCGTCTGTCCCAAGAAAATCATCACGATACGCAAGGATATAAGAACACCCAAGGGCTACTGCCCCGCAGAATGCACTGACCAGACCAAGTGTACAGGCTGCGCAATGTGCTATACCATGTGCCCCGACTGCGCTATAACAGTCGAGAGATAATTTTCGGAAAGGACTGAACCAAATTGGCAAATGAAAGAATGCTTATGAAGGGCAACGAAGCCCTTGCAGAGGCTGCCGTCCGTGCAGGCTGCAAATGCTACTTCGGCTACCCTATCACCCCTCAGACTGAGATCGCTGCTTATATGTCAAAGCGTATGCCCAAGTGCGGCGGCGTGTTCTTACAGGCAGAGAGCGAGATCGCTGCTATAAATATGGTCTATGGCGCAGCCGCAACAGGCGTGCGTGCTATGACCTCTTCATCTTCCCCCGGAATCTCCCTTAAATCAGAGGGTATCTCCTATGCCGCAGGCTGCGACCTTCCCTGCGTCATCGTAAACGTTCAGAGAGGCGGCCCCGGTCTCGGCGGTATCCAGCCCGCACAGTCCGACTATTATCTTGCAACCAAGGCAGGCGGCCACGGCGACTTCTTCATTCCCGTATATGCTCCCTGCTCCGTTCAGGAAATGGCTACATATGCCGTAAAGGCTTTCGATATGGCCGATAAGTTCCGCACCCCCGTAATGATCCTTTCCGATGGTCTTCTCGGTCAGATGATGGAACCCGTTGAGTTCCCCGACATCACCGACAATGAGCCTGCAAAGGACTGGGCTTGCGTAGGCCACGGCAACAAGAGGCATCACAACATCATCAATTCCCTTTACCTCAAGCCCGAAGAGCTTGAAGAGTCCAACAGACAGCGTTTCAAGAAGTACGATATCGAAAAGCAGGAGCTTCCCGAGGTTGAAAACTATCTCACCGAGGACGCTGACATTATCGTAACAGGCTACGGCGCTTCCGCAAGAATCGTCCGCTCCGCTGTCAATGCCGCAAGAGCAGAGGGCATCAAGGCAGGCATGATAAGACCTATCACCCTTTGGCCCTTCCCCGAAAAGGCTTATGCCGACACCGTTGAGACCGCCAAGGCTTACCTTGTTGTTGAGCTTTCGATGGGTCAGATGGTCGATGACGTAAGACTTGCCACAAGCTGCCGCAGACCCGTCCGCTTCTTCGGAAGAACAGGCGGAGTTATCCACACTCCCGCCGAGATCCTTGCTCAGATAAAGCTTATCGCTAAGGAGGAACTGAAATAATGGCTATATATCAGAAGCCTCACGCTCTTGAGGATATCAGTATGCACTTCTGCCCCGGCTGTACCCACGGTATCGTTCACAGACTGGTTGCCGAGGTAATAGATGAAATGGGCATTGAGGGCGACACTATCGGAATCTGCCCCGTAGGATGTTCCGTTGTTTCCTACGATTATTTTGCCTGCGATATGATCGAAGCAGCTCACGGACGTGCTCCCGCAGTTGCAACAGGCGTAAAGCGTTCAAGACCCGACAAGTTCGTATTCACATATCAGGGTGACGGCGACCTTGCCGCTATCGGAACCTGCGAAACAGTTCACGCAGCTACCAGAGGCGAAAACATCACCATAATCTTTATCAACAACACCATTTACGGCATGACAGGCGGTCAGATGGCTCCCACCACTCTCCCCGGTCAGGTAACACAGACCACTCCTTTCGGCAGAGACCCCAAGGTTGCAGGATACCCCGTAATGGTATGCGAAATGCTTTCTCAGCTCACAGGCACAGCCTATGCGGAAAGAGTTTCCGTTGACTCCCCCGCTCACATCAATGCAGCCAAAAAGGCGATCCGCAAGGGCTTTGAGGTGCAGAAGAACAAGCAGGGCTTCTCCATCATCGAGGTGCTTTCCACCTGTCCCACCAACTGGGGCATGACTCCTTTGGAGGCAATGGAAAGAGTAAGAACGGAAATGATACCCTACTATCCTCTCGGTGTTTACAAGGATATCACCGCTGAAAACAAGTGAGAAAGGAGCAGATAATATGACCAGTGAAATTCAGCTTGCGGGCTTTGGCGGACAGGGTATCCTGTTTGCGGGAAAAGTCCTTGCATACTGCGGAATGCTCGCCGACAGAGAGGTTTCATGGCTTCCCTGCTACGGCCCCGAAATGAGAGGCGGAACCTGCAACTGCTCCGTATGTCTCTCCGACGAGCCTATCGGCTCTCCCGTTGTAAACGAACCCGATCTTCTTATCGCAATGAACGAGCCTTCCTACACCAAGTTCATCGGTGCGGTAAAGGCAGGCGGATACGCATTTGTTGACAGCACTCTGGTTGACTCGGCAAATGTCCGCAGCGATATCCACGAATTCAGAGTTCCCGCTACAAGACTTGCAGACGAAAACGAGCTTAAAGGCGGAGCAAACATCATTCTTATCGGCAAGCTCATCAAGGAGTCGGGAGTTATCTCCATGGACGATATTGAGGCTGCTATAAGAAAGATAGTTCCCCCGAAAAAGGCTCAGCTTATCGAAAATAACCTGAAGGCTATCCAGATAGGCTACAACTACAGCGAATAAATATGGACTTGATTCCTGCCGCCGGGTAGGTCATGCGCCGCAGCCTGTGTCATAAGGCCATTGAAGACACAGGTTACGGCGCTTTTTTATATAATAAAAAAGGAGTATGAAGAAACACGATGAATAATCAGACAAGATCATTTGCAAAATACGCCTCTCTCAGCGTTATAGGAATGATAGGGCTTTCCTGCTATATCCTTGCGGACACATTTTTCGTGGCGCAGGGACTTGGCACAAACGGACTTGCCGCCCTTAACCTTGCAATTCCTGTTTACAGTGTCATCAACGGAACGGGCATGATGACAGGCATGGGAGCCGCCACTTGCTACTCCATAATGCGCAGCCGTGGGGACGAAAAGGCTGACAAGGTGTTCACAAACGCCCTTTTCATCGCAGCATTCTTCACGCTCATATTCGAGATATGCGGCATATTTTTCTCAGGCAGTATATCAAGACTGCTGGGCGCAGAGGGCGATACCTATGAAATGTGCCGTGTCTATCTCAGAACGCTGCTCATATTCTCCCCATTTTTCCTGCTCAATAACATTTCCATATGCTTTCTCAGAAACGACAATGCCCCTCATCGCTCAATGGCAGGAATGCTTGCAGGAAGCTTTTCAAACATCGTGCTGGATTACATCTTTATCTTTCCGTTTAAAATGGGAATGTTCGGCGCAGTCCTGGCAACCTGCTTTGCACCCATTATCAGCCTTGGGGTAATGTCAGGCTTTTACCTAAAAAAGCGCAACACATTCCACCTTACAAAAACTGCCCCCGATATGAAGCTCATCTCCCGAATAGCCGCAACAGGCGTTCCCGCTCTTGTTACGGAGCTGTCCTCGGGCATAGTTATTATTGTGTTCAATATGATAATAATGTCGCTGGCTGGAAATGTGGGCGTGGCAGCCTATGGCATCGCAGCAAATATATTTATCGTGGTAATGTCCATGTACAACGGCATTGCTCAGGGAATGCAGCCGCTGGCAAGCAAATCATCGGGCGAGGGCGACAGCGCAGCTTCACACAGCTATCTCAGGCTGGCGCTTATCTCGGGCGCTGTGGTGTCTGTTATGGTATATATCTGCATTTTCTTTTTCGCTGACCCCATTGCAGGCATTTTCAACAGCGAAAAAGACCCCGCATTGCAGGAAATTGCAATACAGGGTCTTAGACTTTATTTTATCGGCTGCTTTTTTGCAGGCTTCAACGTTATAAAGGCAGCGTATCTTTCAGCTGTGGGAATATCCGCTCCTGCAAACCTTATCTCCATTCTCAGGGGCTTTGCGGTGATAATCCCAGCCGCTCTGGCAATGTCGGCACTGTGGGAAGTTGACGGACTGTGGCTTTCCCTTGCGGCAAGCGAGTTCATCGTCTCAATAGTGAGCCTTTGCATCAATCCAGACCGAACTCGGAAAGCACCTTCTGAACGTCCTTGAGAGCCTCACGCCGCTCCTTGTAGTCGGGAATGACCATTCTCACGTTCTCCCAGAACGCCTCGGAGTGGTTCATCTGACGGGTGTGGCAAAGCTCGTGAACTATAACATAATCTATAAGACTGATGTCGGCAGCTACCAGCTTCCATGAAAGGTTTATCACCTTCTGAGCTGAACAGCTGCCCCATCTTGTTTTAGCGGAATTCACCTTTACATCGGCTATCTCAATGCCCATTCGGTCGGCAGTGAGACGTGTGCGTGCAATAAGCGTGCCCTTGGCAATGGTGCTGTAGAGCCTGCGCAGATATGGCAGCAGCTCTTCAAGAGCCACACCCTCGGGAAGATGGAATTTTCCGCCTGTGTAGCCGTAGGGCTGTACATTATCCACAGGGCACATACCGCCGAAAAGCGGCAGCTCCATGGGCGGCTTTGAGAGCCTTGCGCTGCGCTCCCCCACTCTTGCACGGGCTGTGCGGGAGTATTTTTCTATCCAGTCGGATTTTTCGCTTACAAACTTCTCTATCCTGTCATCAGGGAGACTAAGAGGGGCACGGACAATAACATTGCCCTCCCTGTCAACGGTTATTGAAAGGGTCTGCCGCTTGCTGCGGATAACTTTATAATCAGGCGTATTTCTCACTTCCTTGTATCGTTTTTGCCTGCAAGCTCATAGGGCGATGGCATTACCGCTCCCACAGCGGCTTCAAGAAATCCGGCAGGATCCTTGGCATATAATTTCCACAGCTCATCGCTCCAACCTGCAAGCACTCTGGTGTCGTTATGGTGGACCTCATCAATGATAAGGATACCGCCCTCCTCGGAACAGCTGTATGAAAACACTCTGCCGCCCGATGTGCAGAAATTTATGAAAAACTGCTTTGTTTTTCCCGTATATACCCCGTTGTAATAGTTGTACTGGAGCTTCTGGTTCATGAACATCCAAACCACAATTTTCATGGGTATGACCTCGGTTTTCAATCCCATGCAGCCGAAAATACAGTCTCTGCCCACGCACACGGCATCACCGCCGCATCTGAAAAGCGCACCTTCGGCAAACTCCCTTTCAGCGTCCTCAGCGGAGCCGCCGTCCGCAGCCTTAAAAGCCGCCAGTGCCTGCTTGTAGTCCTTTCCCGAAGCGGCGTGTATCAGGAAGATGACCGCACCTATAGCCATAGCTCCTGCTATGATAATGTACGGCAGCGAGCTTTCGGCTATTACGAAAAGTAGCAGGAAAAGAGCAAAAATAAGCAGTCCAACAGCAATTTTAACTGTGCGGTAATATAATTCGCCCTTTAAACCCTTGTGATAATGCGCCTTCTGTGCAGCTTTCTGTATCTTCCTGTCAAGCTCTTTGCGATGTGAAACACTCTGGGGGCTGTTTTCATCTTTAAGCGCCGCTTCACGCTTTCTTTCGGCTCTTTTAATGAAAATGAGGAACCCGCCAACAGCGATAAGAAGCAGTGATATCGCAAACGAGACCCATGTAACATTTGTAGCCAGTATCCACAGCGCAATTATTATCATGATAACTCCTGCTATCACGCTTGATACCGCACTGTCCTTTTCATAATCCTCTGTTGCTTTCTCTCTGCGCTTTTTCATATTAACCCCTTGTAACTGATTATTTGTCAGTGTTTATGTATTCCTTGTAGCCGTTAAGATAGATCGCACCGGATATTACGGTGAGAATAGTGGATATCCAGATAAGCACCTGCTCTGTAATGTTTACCCATGCCGCATAGCCTGTGCTGTCCTTGCCGAAAAGCACTGCAAAGAACAGTATAATAACTATTGCTACCATTGTAAATGCTGTTTTGAGCTTGCCCCAGATACCTGCGGCAACAACAACGCCCTCGTTTGCGGTAACAAGCCTGAGGCCCGATACCATAAACTCTCTTGCGATGATGATTATTACGGGAACCGCTCCCACAAGCCCCATCTGAATAAAGCATACAAGTGCGGATATGACCAGCACCTTGTCAGCCAGAGGGTCAAGGAACTTGCCGAAGTTGGTCACAAGATTTCTGCTGCGGGCAATGTGTCCGTCCAGCGCATCGGTTACAGATGCGGCTATGAACACAACAAGCGCCAGTATGCTGCTTGCCTGACTGCCGAAAGGCACGTCGCAAAGCAGGAAGAAAATGAAAAAGGGAACGAGGATAACTCTCATTACCGTAAGCTTATTGGGCAGATTCATCAACAACATCTCCTATCAGGTCGTAGTCCATAACTTCATTGATATGTACGTGAACGAACATTCCGGGAACAAGCTTTCTCTTCTTGGAGTTGAAGAATATCTTGCCATCGATCTCGGGAGCATCGGCAGCGCTTCTGCCGAAATAGCACTCGCCGTAACGGTCATAGCCCTCAACCAGCGTTTCGATAACAGTGTCACGGAGAAGCTGATTTTTCGCACCCATTATCATCATCTGCTGCTCCATGATAATATCCGCACGGTGCTGCTTGGTCTCTTCATCAAGCTGACCGTCCATCTTGGCAGCCTTAGTACCCTCCTCAGCGGAGTATGGAAAGCAGCCCAGGCGGTCAAATTCCATGTCACGGACAAAATCAGCCAGGCGGTCAAACTGCTCGACAGTCTCTGTGGGGAAGCCTGTGATAAGGGTAGTTCTCAGGATAATTCCGGGAACCTTTTCACGTATCTTCTTAATAAGCGCCCTGAGAGTCTCCTCATCGCCGGGGCGGTTCATCTTTTTCAGGATATCTGCATCGCAGTGCTGAATGGGCATATCTATGTACTTTACGATTTTGTCCTCTCGTGCCATAACGTCCAGCAGTTCGTCGGAAATGCGCTCGGGATAGCAGTACAGCACTCTTATCCACTTGAGCTGAGGAATGGTGCAGAGCTTTTCAAGCAGCTCGGGAAGTGAGGGCTTGCCGTAAATATCCTCGCCGTAGCGTGTGGAGTCCTGAGCAATGAGAATAAGCTCTCTTACGCCGTTGACCGCAAGCTCGGTAGCCTCCGCAAAAAGCTGCTCCATGGGAACGCTGCGGTTTCTGCCTCTGATAGAGGGAATAGCGCAGAAAGAACAGCAGTTGCTGCAGCCGTCGGCAATTTTAAGATACGAGTAGAAAGACAATGTTGTCTGGATACGTCCGCCTGTAAGACCCAGATTAAGCTTGCTGTCAAAGGCAGTGAAGTGGTCGCCCTCCAGTACCTTTTCGATAACGTCGCATATCTTGTCATTGCAGCCGATACCAACAACAGCGTCAGCCTCGGGTATCTCGGAAGCCACTTCGTCCTTGTAGCGCTCTGCAAGACATCCTGTAATGATTATCTTCTTGATGCGCCCCTCTTTTTTAAGCTCCGCAAATTCAAGTATGGTCTCAATAGCTTCCTGCTTTGCAGACTCTATAAATCCGCAGGTATTTATGATAGCCACATCAGCCAGAGCAGCATCGCCCACCAGCTCATAGCCCTTTTCATTTATCTTGTATAACATTCTTTCGGCGTCAACCTGATTTTTTGAACATCCGAGAGAAACCATTCCAACTCTTATGGGCATTTATAACTCATCCTTTTAATTTTATTATATATCTGTATGCGCACATATACATTTTAAATTATACTACATCAAAGGCTTATTTTCAAGGGGATTTTTATGAATTGTAAAAATTATTTTTCAACTAAAATCAAAGGTGTAAACCAATCCTGATTACTGATATAATATGTTGACAAATTTATTTTTTTGATGTATAATATTAAAAAAATTACTGTTCGTACACTGAATTAAAGAAAGGATCTGATTATTTTGAAAAACAGAAGTATCAAAAAAATTACAGCGTTTTGTGCAGCAACTGTAATCACATTCTCTATGGCAAGTACCTGCTTTGCGGGTGAATGGAAAGATACAAAAGGCGGAAAAATGTTCATAGATAACGGACAGGCTGTCACAGGCATGGCAGAAATAGACGGAGATACATACTATTTCAATAGCAAAGGGATCATGAAAACAGGCTGGCTGAAAACAAAATCAGGCTCCAAATACTATTTTGGAAGCGATGGCATTATGAAAACTGGCTGGCTGAAAGTAAAATCAAATAAGTATTATTTAAAAAAGGATGGCACTGCTGTCACCGGTGTGAAAAAGATAAATGGCAGTTATTACTGCTTTGACAAGGACGGCGTAATGCTTTCAGGCTGGCAGAAGGACAAAAGCGGACACTCATATTATTACTGTACCAACGGCAAGCGAGCTGTCAGTCAAACAATCACTATTAACGGAAAACGTGTAAAATTTGACAGCAAAGGCAATGGCAAGGTAATAAAAAAGCCTGATAAAACAAATACAGAAACCAACTCAGCTAAAAAAGAAGTATATCCTACTAAGATAACTGTAATTGAAGATGAAATACCAATGAACCTGAATACAACCGCTTATGTAGTATTCAGCTTCAAACCCATCAACACTACTTATAAAGATGTCAAATATAGTTCCTCCAATACAAGTATTGTTTCCATAGATAAAAACGGAAAAATGACCGCCCACAAAGCAGGAACCTGCTATATAACCATAACCTCAACATATAATGACAGTATTTCAGTTCAAGTCAAAGTAACAGTTTCGTAAGCTTCAAGTCCGATTCTTTAACTGTGTAAATGTCGAAAGACGTCATAACCGCTCTGTCATTATATCATAAAAAATGCGTTTCAAATTTCTGAGTTGAAACGCATTTTATTTTTATCTATCAATCATAAATATAAAGCCGCCCTGTCAGAGCGGCATAAGATATTCAGATTCTGTGCAGACTTTTCAGCTCGTCCAGCACCTCATTGATTGCCAGACTGTCGCTGATATTTCTTACCTTGTCGTCCAATTTTATAAAACGCTTTGAGTGGTCGAGGAGCATTTCAAGAGCCACCTTGTTAGAGGGAACAAGGTCATTTTCGATATCAAGCTTTATACCCCTGACATTGCCTTTCAGGTCGGAGACATCATTTTTAAGCCCCGCAATATCACCCTTCATTACAGTTATCTCGCTCTTTATGCCTGACATCTCAGTTTTCATAGCAGCCATGTCATTTTTCAAGCCCGATACTTCCTGCTTCATGACTGCCATATCGCTTTTCAAGCCAGATACATCGTCTTTCATAACTGCCATGTCACTTTTAAGTCCTGCAACATCAGTCTGAACCTCGTCCAGCTTGCCTAATATCTGCATAAGCATTTCATCTGTTGTCATTCCGATCACCTCTTTTATAATGATTATACCCTACTCAAATACGCTTGTCAAGGGGATTTTTCTGATGACATCTCCCTCTCAATCCACCTCATCAGGAGATTTACTATCCTGCGCTGTTCATCGGCAGAAAGCTCACGTCCCTTGGGAACACGGTACCATTTTTCAAGGCAGCCCCTACAGCAGCAGGCACAGGCGTGCTGGGCGATGAATATGGGGTGCCCACGCATGGGAGTCTGCTTGCCGTCATTGGGTATCGCAGCAGGAGCAAGGCGCTTGGCGATAAAATCTTCTCCATGGCTGTGGATAACGTCCATGCCCTTTTCCCGCACATATTCCCTGTCCTTTTGGGACAGATGAAATTTTCGCCTGAAAGCCGACTTTTGCAGCTTGTCAAGAGCTTCATCTACAGTCTGCATTATATGACCTCTTATGAAAAAGCCCGCAGTAACCGCAATACAGCGGAAAATGCGGGCTTTATTGTTTTAACGTATGTTATGCGCTTTTATTCAACAACGGGAACAGTCCAGCCGAAGGTGTCTTCGGTCTTGCCCCACTGAATGCCTGTAAGGGTCTCGTAAAGCATATGAGAAACAGGACCGATCTCACCGTTATTAAGGGTCATGATCTTGTCGCCGTACTTCAGCTCGCCGATGGGAGAGATAACTGCGGCTGTACCTGTACCGAATGCCTCGTCGAACTTGCCCTCGTCATAAGCCTTGGTAAGCTCGTCGATCTCAATGTTTCTCTCGGAAACTCTGTAGCCCTTGCTTCTGAGTATCTCAAGGCAGGACTTTCTTGTTATACCGCCGAGGATTGACTTTCTTTCAAGGCTGGGAGTAAGAACTTCGCCGTCAATTACGAAGAATACGTTCATAGCGCCTACTTCCTCTATGTACTTGCGGTGAACACCGTCAAGCCAGAGAACCTGCTCGTAGCCTACCTTGTCAGCCTCTTCCTGAGCCTTCAGGGAGATAGCGTAGTTAGCAGCAGCCTTTGTAAAGCCTGTACCGCCTGTTACTGCACGTACATAGTTCTGCTCAACGTAGATCTTTACGGGAGCAAGACCTGCCTCGTAGTATGCGCCTACAGGAGAGCAGATGATGCAGAAAAGCAGATGCTTTGCAGGGTGAACGCCAAGCATGGGGTCAACTGCGAAAATAAAAGGACGAATGTAAAGAGAAGTGCCGTAATTATGGGGAACCCAGTCCTGGTCGATCTCCACGAGCTTCTTGATAGCTTCAACGCCGAATACCTCGTCGATCTGAGGAATGCAGAGACGGTCGTTGGAAACATTCATTCTTGCCATGTTCTGCTCGGGACGGAACAGCTGTATCCTGCCGCTTTCGGTTCTGTAAGCCTTCATGCCCTCAAAATCAGCCTGACCGTAGTGGAGGCACATTGCGGAAGGCTCAAGAGGAATAGGGCCGTAAGGAACTATTCTTGCATCATGCCAGCCCTGACCCTCATCATAGTTCATAAGGAACATATGGTCAGTGAAAATTTTACCGAATCCCAGCTTGGATTCATCAGCAGGCTTTGCCTTAGGCGATGTTGTTTTTGTGATTTTGATCTCCATAATTAAAATCTCCTTTTTACTAATCTTCAAGAAGCAGCCCTAAAGCCGCCAGATGTTATCAGTATTTATGTACGGAAGAAGAAACTTCCGCGTAATTTATATAATTATACCATACACAATTATATTTTTCAAGTCAAAGTTATATAAATTCCTCTTGATTTTTTTTATTTTATATGATATAATGGACAAGTCACCTGATATAAGGTGAATTTGTCTCCGTAGCTCAGCAGGATAGAGCGTTCGCCTCCTAAGAAAGTGTTGAAACATACACCCCGGAGGAAAAGGAAAAAGGTAACAAGTAAAATTAAATATAGATTTTCTAAATGTCGCTATAGCTCAGCTGGATAGAGCGACCGCCTCCTAAGCGGTAGGTCGGAGGTTCAAATCCTCTTAGCGACGCCAAAAACTCCGCCGAAAACGTTGATTTTTCAAGGTTTTCGGCGTTTTCTTTTTCCCAAGAAAAATCGAACACATAACAAACAGCGATTAGCAGGAAGCATTTTTGCTAATCGGAAGTGACCATGGTGAACTCGAACGATTGATTTTTGTCACCGATTAGCTTGCTAATGATTAGCAGAAAATTTTCGATTTTTGCTAATCAAACTGCCTCTCCTGCTAATTTGCCGAAAAATCATGCAAAAAACCTTGCTAATTGGATGGGCGAATGTTACCGAGTAAAAGGCATTTTTTTGAAGTTTATTCCGTCCTTTTGCTGGCATATTTGAGGGGGTACACCGCTTCTCGTATAATGATGCTGTAAGGAGGTGCATCGTATGAGAGAAAAAACATTTCATGTTTATGTGGATAGCCATGATAGAAGCCTTTTGCTTCAAAGTCTTGTAGAATTGAAAAATCTGTTGATCCAACAAGGCAGATATACGGACTGCGTGGATGAACTAATTTTCAAGGTAATCAATGCACCAGTTAAGAAGCTAAAAATCAGTTGAAAGCACTCCTAAAAGTTATATAATAAGAAGTGAATATTTATTTGGAGGTTCCTATCATATGGATGAAAGAGAAAAGATTATTCGATTATGGTTTGATATGTGGCTTAATCAACAAGATTTAGGAATTGATGATATCTTTACAGACGATCTCATCTATATTGAAAGCTGGGGGCCTAAATACGAAAATAGAGAACTGTTAAAGCACTGGTTCAATGAATGGAATACTCGTGGAAAAGTTCTTATATGGGATATTAAACAATTTTTCCATAAGGACAACCAAACCATTGTGGAATGGTATTTCAAAAATAAAATGAATACTGGAAATTTTGAAGAGTTTGATGGGATTTCTTTAGTTGTATGGACAAAAGACAACAAAATAAAAGAACTAAAAGAATTTGGATGTAATCTAAATAACTATAATCCATACGAAGAAAGCGATATTCCCCAATTTAGAGATGAGAAAGTGAATTGGTTTTGAGCCTTGCAAATATAAGTTAAACCTTAAAAATTAAATATTGTTTACATAGCCGATTGGTATAAAAGCCAGTCGGCTTTTTTGCGTTCTGGGGAACTTTACATAGCCGCCCTGACAAAGCGGCTAAATCTAAAAGAAAGGAGGACGCACCTATGTCAAATTGCAAAGTGATTGCTCTGACCAATCAAAAAGGTGGTGTGGGCAAAACAACCACAGCAGTCAACCTGGGTGTCAGTCTGGCAAAGCAGGGAAAAAAAGTCCTGCTGATTGATGCAGATGCACAGGCCAACTTAACCATGGCTCTGGGGTACAGCAGACCAGATGACATTCCCATAACCCTCTCCACGGTGATGCAAAGTATTATCGACGATAAAGCCTTTGATGTTTCACAAGGCATCCTGCATCACAATGAGGGCGTGGATCTGCTTCCGTCCAATATTGAGCTGTCTGGCTTTGAAGTCAGGCTGATCAATGCCATGAGCCGTGAGCGTGTTTTGAAAACCTATGTGAATGAGGTCAAAAGGAATTACGACTATGTACTGATTGACTGTATGCCCTCTCTTGGCATGATTACCATCAATGCTTTGGCGGCAGCTGACAGTGTGGTTATCCCAACACAGCCCCACTATCTTTCTGCGAAAGGTCTGGAGCTGTTGCTTCGCTCAGTTTCTATGGTCAAGCGGCAGATCAATCCTAAACTGCGGATAGACGGTATCCTGATGACAATGGTAATGCCCCGCACCAACATTTCAAAAGAAATAACCGCTTCGGTGAAAAGTGCATACGGGCAAAGGATCAAGGTTTTTGATACCGAAATCCCCCATTCTATTCGTGCAGTAGAAGCTACCGCAGAGGGAAAGAGCATTTTTGCTTATGACAAAAGCGGAAAGGTAGCCGCTGCCTATGAACAATTAGGAAAGGAGGTGGCAGAAATTGGCGAGAAGCAACGGACACAAAATCGAGCTGACCGCATACGATGACCTTTTCCAGACGGATGAAAGCCGTGCGGAAGCAAAACTGAGCAAGATACGGGACATTCCGATTGCGGAAATTGACGAGTTTCCAGATCATCCGTTCAAAGTTTTACTGGATGAGGATATGGAACAGCTTGTTGAGAGCATCAAGAGAAATGGAGTGATGACCCCGGCAACGGTTCGGCTGAAAGAGGATGGGCGGTATGAGCTTATCAGCGGCCACAGGCGCAAAAAGGCATGTGAGATTGCCGGGCTTGAAACTCTGAAATGCGAGGTGAAGGAGCTGACCCGTGACGAAGCCATTATTGTGATGGTGGAGTCCAATCTGCAAAGATCAACGATCTTACCAAGTGAGAAAGCCTTTGCTTATAAAATGCGTCTGGAAGCAATGAAGCGTCAGGCAGGCAGACCGACAAAAGATAATTATTCCCCAGTGGGAAATAATTTAGAGTTTGCCACTTCATCTGATGAACTTGCCGAAAAGGTTGGGGAAAGTAAAAATCAGATTTTCCGCTATATCCGCTTGACCGAGCTTGTTCCTGAAATTTTGCAGATGGTAGATGAACGGCAGATTGCTTTTCGCCCGGCGGTAGAAATCTCTTATCTGTCCGATGAACAGCAGTATTCCCTTCTGGAAGCCATGCAGTATAACGATGCGACCCCGTCACTTGCACAGGCTATCAAAATGAAAAAGTTCATGCAGGACGGGAAACTCACAGATGAGGTTATCCAGTCGATCATGCAGGAAGAAAAGCCAAACCAGAGGGAAAAACCTGCTTTCCGTGATGAACGGATCACCAAGCTCATTCCCAAGAGCGTTCCCAGAGGCAGGGAATCGGATTTTGTTGTCAAGGCGCTGGAATTTTACAACCGCTACCTGCAGCGAAACAAAGACCGGGAACGATAGCCACACATCGAGGGCGAGGTCTGTCCGTTGGTGTGGATAGCCATATTTTCGCTTTCCCCCTCTCCACACCTCACCCCCTAATTACTACCAAAACTATCCGAAAGAAAAAAATTGGCAGTCGTTATAGACTGCTTTTTTCGGTTAGTAAAGAAACTCACAAACAAAAAGTAGGAGGTAATGTATGAAATTCCCCAAATTATTCAAAAAGGCTGCGGCCCTTGTCATGGCTGCGGTCACAACCTTCTCTGTGCTGCCAGCGACAACAGCATTTGCTGCGGGAGATATTGGCACGATTTCCTTTGACTTCACTTATGACAGGAATGGAAATGCCATGCGCTATAACTCCAGTGCAGTGTTTGACGGTTATACCGCAGGCGGAACAGGCAGTTACAAGTACCGTATGTATGTAGACGGTGATAATGCATTCTGTATTCAGCCGGGTGTACCGCTGAAAACAGGCAATACCCTCAAGAAAAATTCTTCCCAGACATGGAATGCCCTTTCTTCCAGCCAGAAAAAAGCAGTAGGACTTGCCCTGCTCTATGGCTATCAGGGAAACCGCAGTCATCTTTCGGGAAGTGATGATGAGAAATGGCTTGCCACACAGACCCTTGTCTGGGAATTTGTGACGGGATGCCGTGAGTCCACAGGGGCTTACCAGCAGACAAGCCAGAAAGCGTACAGCCTGCACTTTGGTTCCAATTATCCAAACAGCGGTGCTGCCGAGGTGTATAACCAGATCGTTTCTCTGCTGTCCAAACACAATACCATTCCGAGTTTTATGTCGGGTGGTGCGGATGACATCACAAAGGAACTTTCCTATCAGGACGGGAAATACACCATGACACTGACGGATAACAATGGTGTCCTTGCTGACTATTCCTTTGCCACATCCGACAGTAAAGTGAGTGTGTCCAAATCCGGCAACAAGCTGACGATCACATCCGAAACAGCCTTTGACGGTTCTGTAAGGATCACTGCCACAAGAAGCAATGTGCCAACGGTCAGCAGCAGCGCAAAACTGATCGCCTATGGTGATCCCAGTTTGCAGGATGTTGTGACCGGTGTGGAAAATGCAGATGCAGTAAAGGCATATCTGAATGTGGAGACACCTACCGGTACAATCGCACTGAAAAAGACTTCTGAGGACGGCGTCGTTGCAGGGATTTCCTTTACGATCAAGGGCGAGAACTTCAACAAAACCGTTACCACAGACGAAAACGGTAATCTGACTGTGGAGGGATTGTTCCCCGGCACTTACACCATTACGGAACAGTCCATTGATAAGTATGAGCCGCAGGAAACCCAGACCATCACGCTGATCGGCGGCAAGACCACCACAGTCAACTTCAACAATACGCTGAAAAGAGGAAGCCTTGAGGTTGTAAAAACTTCTGAGGACAGTCTGGTTGAGGGCGTGACATTCCACCTCTACGGAACATCATTAAGCGGCTTACCGGTAGATGAGTATGCTGTGACCGATGCCGAGGGTGTGGCAAAGTTTGAAAATATCCTGATCAGCGGCAATACCCCGTATGTCCTTGAGGAAGTAGATACCGCCATCCGCTATGTGGTTCCGGCAAGCCAGACCGCTCCGGTGGAATGGAATAAGGTCACAGAGCGCAGCTTTACCAACATCCTCAAAAAATTCAATGTAACTGTCACAAAGACAGACGCTGAAACCGGGACACCCCAGGGGGATGCTTCCCTTGCCGGTGCAGTTTATGGCATCTATAAGGGCGAGGAACTGATTGACACTTACACCACAGACGGAAACGGACAGTTTACCACAGACTATTATGTGTGCGGCAATGACTGGAGTATCCGTGAGATCAGCCCATCGGAAGGCTATCTGCTCGATGAAACCATCCATCATGTAGGGGCAGAGCCGGAGCTTTATACCGTAGAGCTGAACAGCACCGCCAACGATGTGAATGAACAGGTAATCAAGGGAAAGATTGCGATCATCAAACACACCGATGACGGAGAAACCCAGATTGAAACACCCGAAGAAGGCGCAGTATTTGAAGTCTATTTGAAATCGGCAAACAGTTATGCCGACGCCAAAGACAGTGAGCGTGATCTTCTGACTTGTGACGAGAATGGTTTTGCTCAGACAAAAGACCTGCCCTACGGGATCTATACGGTCAAACAGACATCCGGCTGGGAAGGCCGTGAGCTGATGAAACCGTTTGATGTGTTTATCAATTCGGATGGACAGACTTACCGCTATCTCATTAACAATGCCAACTTTGAAAGTTATATCAAGATCGTGAAGAAAGACGCTGAAACAGGCAACACCATCCCGTATGCCGGTGCCGGTTTCCAGATCTATGACCCGAACGGCGAGCTGGTAACGATGACTTTCACTTACCCGGAAGTCACAACCATTGACACGTTCTATACTACGGCAGACGGCGAACTGATCACCCCGCAGACACTGGAGTATGGAACTGGATATTCCCTGGTTGAAGTACAGGCTCCATACGGCTATGTTCTGAACTCTGAACCCGTCTATTTCGATGTGGTACAGGAGGATTCTTCTGAGGAAAGCGGCATTACCGTCATTGAGGTGGTAAGGGAAAACGTAGCCCAGAAAGGAACCATTACCGTTTCCAAGTCCGGCGAAATGTTCAGCTCTGTTACGGAAGCCGGAGGAATGTATCAGCCTGTTTTTGCAGTCGGCAGCCTGGAAGGTGCGGTATATGAGATCACCGCAGCCGAGGACATCTATACGCTGGATGGTACCCTTCGGGCTTCTAAGGGCGAGGTTGTGGATACCATTACCACAGGTGCAGACGGGACGGCAACCAGCAAGGAACTGTATCTGGGCAGCTATGAAGTAAAGGAAATCACGGCTCCGTATGGCATGGTTCTCAATGAAGAAATTCACTCGGTTGAGCTTGTCTATGCCGGTCAGGAAGTAGCGGTGACAGAAACTTCCACCAGCTTCTACAACGAAAGGCAGAAAGTTGAAATTGACCTGACCAAGAGCCTTGAAGTCGATGAGGATTATGGAGTTGGAAACAACGGCGAGATCTTTGATGTTTCCTTTGGGCTTTATGCAGCCGAGGAACTGACCGCCGCTGATGGAACGACCATTCCGGCTGACGGTCTGATCGAGGTGATTACCCTTGATGAGAATGGACACGGTAAGGCAGTCAGCGACCTGCCGATGGGCAGCTATTATGTGCAGGAAATCAGTAACAATGCGGCCTATCTGAAAAATGAAACCAAATACCCGGTTGTCTTTGAGTACGCCGGTCAGGAAACCGCTGTCGTTTCCATTACTGCCAATGAGGGCGAAGCCATTGAAAATGATCTGATCTATGGAGCTGTCAGTGGAAAGAAATCCGATGAGGATGGAAATGCTTTAGGTGGTGCGCTTATCGGTATCTTTAAGACCGGTACAGAGGAATTTACAACCGAAACAGCGATTGCAACTACCACATCGGAAGATGACGGTAGTTTTTCTTTTGCTAAAGTGCCATATGGAAACTGGATCATCCGTGAGATTGAAAGCCCGACGGGTTATGTACTCTCCGATGAAGAAATTCCTGTAACCATCAGCAAGGTAGACGAGGTTGTGGAAATTGAACTGGTCAATGAGTTTATTACCGGCAGCATCGAGCTGACAAAGGTGGATGAAGATTATCCTGACAATAAGCTGACCGGTGCTGTTTTTGAAGTCTTTGCAGATAAAAACGGTGACGGAAAACTGGATGACGGCGATGAACTGCTGGGAGAAATGGGCGAACTGGGCGATGGTGTTTACCAGATGAACGATCTTCGCTATGGAAAATATCTTGTCCGTGAAAAGACAGCGCCCGAAGGATTCCTGCTTGATGAGAATGTTTATCCGGTGTCCATTGAGGAAGATGGAAAGGTCTATACGGTTGAAAATGAAGCGGGTGTTGGATTTATCAATGCAGCGCAGAAAGGCTCTCTGAAGATCGTAAAAACTTCTTCTGACAAAAAGGTAGAGGGCTTCTCTTTCCGTGTGACAGGAACAAACGGATATGACCAGACTTTTAAGACCGATAAAAACGGTGAGATCTTTATCGAAGGTTTGCGAATTGGCGAATACACGGTATCTGAGGTCAGCGACAGTGTTTCTTCTGGATATATCCTGCCTGCCGACAAGCAGGTAACCATCAAGGTGGATGAAACAGCTACCGTAGAAATGCACAACGAACTGAGAGAAACACCGAAAACAGGCGATGACTTCAATCCTGCTCTTTGGATCGGGCTGGCGGCGGTTTCCGTACTTGGTGCCGGTGTCTTAGGTTTTGTTGGCTTCAAGAATAAAAAGAAAAAGGAGGATTAAAGCATGGATGTAAAAACAATCCTTGCAATCGCACTTGTTGTGTTCATTGCAGGCGGAACCATCTGGCTGAACATCCGCCACAGAAATAAGAAGTGATCGTGGAGGGGCGGCAAAACATGCCGCCCCTTTCCTTTATGGAGGTATTCAATGGAAAATCTGAAAACCATCGAGGGCAAGATCAAAGCCATTCTGAAAAAAGACGAGGAAACCAGGGATGATGATATGCTGCTCTACCTGAAGGTTTGCAATGCCTATCTGAAAGGTGCCGGGGCAATGCCTCTGGCTGAGGTCATGACCCAGTACAAATATCTTGGCTTACCCAGTTTTGAGAGCGTATGCAGGATACGGAGAAAACTTCAGGCAAAGAACCCGGAGCTTGCGGGCAACAGCCATGTGCGCCGTGTCCGGGCCAAAGGAGAAAAAGACTATCGCAACTATGCGAAAGAATCGTGAGGTCTGCCTATGAATGAAGAAAAGCGCATCAATGCCGGTTATGAGATTATAGAAAGCTGTACTATCGGGAGTACGGAATTGGTGATCGGTCATAACCCGAAAGCCCCGAACCCTTATGTCTGCTGGTATTGCAAAAACGGAACGGATTATTTCTGGGGCTGCTATGTCAATGAACTTTCTGCGGCGAGGGAGAAACTGAATGAGCGATATCAGACGGAATGCCGTCTGCCTTACAACAACCCTTCTTCCCCAAAGCAGAAAAGCAGTGATGACCGTGAACGGTAAAAAGAAGAAATATGACTGTACGACCTGCCCCTATCCCCGATATAAGGACAGGTCAATGATTTTCTGCGATGTCTGTATCCGAAAAATCTTAGACGAGCAGAACTGGAAAAAACAAAGAAAGGATGATGCTGATGAATGACGAGAAAAGGATGATCGGCAACTATGCTGTGGAACAGAGTATCCACATCGGAAAGAAAGAAGTTGTTTTCTGTGTCGATAAACGGGCGGAACATCCCTATGTAGTCTGCTACTGCGATTACAATAATCCGTTTTCTGCACCATGGCCAACAGAAGCCGTAGGCACAGAGGATTATCTGGAAGCTATGCAGCTTTTTTGTGATCGTGTGCAGACACAGATCGAACAGACACGAGCCGAACAGGAAAAATTCAAGTTTGACCCTACCCCCTTTACAGTCGCTGACTGTATCCCTGACATGAGGAATAAAAGCATTGTAGGCAAGGTGGTTGTGATCAATGCAGAACCGAAGCGATATGAATATCAGCACGCTGCTTACCAGCTTGTACTTGCGGAAGGCGGAAACGGTGCCACCGGCGGCAGAGGTCAGGCAGTCTTTGGTACCTGCCTTGCTACTGGCGAGCATAGCCGCTGGGAACGGTATGATGTCCTTGGTGAGATCAAGCCGGAGCGTATGCCCCAATGGGCCAAGGATGCCTTGAAAACCATTCAGAAAGCGCAGCCTGTAAAAGCTGCAAAACAGAAAGAAATGGAACGATAAGGAGGATAGATAATGGCGATCAACCAGAAAGCGGTCAAAGTCATCAATAAGATTCTGGACGCTGGTTTTACCGATGAAAAAGCAATCTCCGCCATGACGATGGATGATATTCTCTCTATCCAGGGCATTACCGTGGCGGATATTGCGCTCATCAATGAATTGCAGAAAAGCATAAAAGCAAACAGGGTGATTTCCTTTTTGACGGAGAGGACAAGGAATAATCCTGAAAATCAATAAGGAGGTGGAAATGAAATGGCTGCAAAGTATCAGCTGATTACCGAGCTGTATCGGCGCACAGAAATTGCGGTAGCCAAGAACCCGCAGACATGGCAGAACTTTCTTGCCGCTGCCTGCCGGAATTACAAATGCCGCTTTGACGAACAGCTCTTAATCTTTGCCCAGCGCCCGGATGCGGTTGCCGTGGCACAACTTGAAACCTGGAACAAACAGTTCCGGCGCTGGGTAAATAAAGACAGCAAAGGGATTGCGGTATTTGACCCCAAAGGCCGCAGGAATACCCTGAAATATTACTTTGATGTGTCAGACACACACGAAGGTTATTACGGCAGCCGTCCTGTTCCGATATGGCAGATGGAAACCCGATACGAGCAGCCTGTGATGGAACGGCTTTCTGACAGGTTTGGAGAACTGGAAGGTACCGATCTTGCCTCTGCCCTGATGGAAACAGCGAAAAATGCCGTGGAAGATCATCTGCAGGACTATCTTTCACAGCTCAAAGATATGACAGCGGACAGTTTCTTAGAAGAACTGGACGATTTGAATATTGAGGTCATGTACCAGAGGCTGGCCGTAAACAGTGTGGCATTTATGCTGGTCAGCCGCTGTGGTCTGGATACGAGCGAATACTTTGAACGTGAGGATTTTCAGGACATTGTGAACTTTAATACCCCTGCCACTATTAACGCCCTTGGCATTGCAACAAGTGACATTGCGGAAATGGCACTCCGGGAAATCTCACAAACGATCCGGGATGTGCAGGTGGCAGAAAAAACACAGTCCCGCACCTTTGCGCAGGAAACACAATCTTCGTATGATAGAAGCAGAAAACAACCCGAAAGGAGCGATAATCATGGAGAACATCACATATACCCGTCAGGGGGATTATCTTATTCCCGACCTGACATTACCGACAGAGCCAGAACTTCCGCTTGGCAGATACGCATTGATGCACCGGGATTATCTGGAGCAGCACAAGAGAGTGACCTATCTCAACCTTCTGACACAGGGCAGGCTGAACGAGCATCTGTACCAGACGGAACAGACAGCGATCCAGAGGCTGGAACTTCTGACGAAGCAGCTGTCAGCCGAGCAGGGCGTGACGGAGGAACTGAAAGAGAAAGCACCGATGCAGTGGGTGGGAATGATGAACAACATTCGCAGCCAGGCGGAGGAACTGATCCTGAACGAACTGATCTACCGTTAAGCACAGCCAATGAAGAAGAAGTCACAGCCAATCTTCCTACCGTAGAGGAACAAATCGAACAGATTGCAGAAGCAGAGGACGAAAAATCCTCTGCTTTTTCTGTTTCACAGGAAGATATTGACTCTGTCCTGGTAAGAGGAAGCGGCTTTGAAAATGGCAAGTACCGTATCTACCGTCAATTTCAGAAGCATGAGGATAAGAAAGCCAACATTACCTTTCTTAAAAATGAGTACGGCACCGGCGGCGGTACGCACAGTTATCCCGATGGGACACAGGGCGGGACATGGCATGACAGTAAAGGGATCGGAATTGAAAAGCATGGTTCCTATACAAAGCCCGACCTTGTACTTTCGTGGTCAAAAGTAGAAAAACGGATCAGGGAACTGATTCAAAATGACCGCTATTTTAATGCCAAGGAAAAAGACCACTATCCTGAATTTCTGGAAAGTGTGGAAGCTCCCCAGTATGAAATTGATGCACAGCGGAAAATGGCAAGGCAGCGTTTTATTGATGCCCACCGTGACCTTCCGCCTGCGGATAAGAGAGATACCCTTTCTTTGCGGCTGTCTGATTTTATCCGTGATCTGGATCATTACGAAAAGGATCTGCTCAAAGAGGTGGATCGTGCCGATCTTGCCGATGTTCCTGCCGAACAGATGGAGCAGCTTCTTTCAGAGCCTGCCACTGTCCAGCAGCTGCTTGATTTTCTGACGAAAGTGCAGAGGCAGACCGTCAGCGTTTACAGCCGGAGCAATGCATGGCGCTTTTCCCAGGAACTTCTGGAACTTCACCCTGTCCGCTACCTCTATCATGAGGGAGATACGGTGTATCTGGGAGCAGATAAATATGAAGTATCTGCCTTTGATGAAACTGCTGTATCCCTTCAAAATCCTGAATTTCCCCTGTTCGGGAAAGAAATGAGCCGGACGGATTTTGAAGAAAAGCTCCGTGAAAATCCTGCCAATGACCACCTGAAGGTCATCATTACAGAAATGCAGGACAAGGAAACACCTGCCGAAACAAAGCCTGACCGTCTGGTATTTTCTATTGGCTTTTCAGAACACCCCGCCTTTTATGACCGGGAACTGAAGGATCGATACACCGATTTGAGCTTTGCCCTTGGCAATTATCTTCTGGGTGTTTTGGACGAGAAGCAGCACCGGGAAAGACAGGCGGAAGAAAATCATGTTGGATGGTATCACAAGACCGATTTTGAGATTACTGCTACTATTGGCGGCGAGGATTTTCACTATGAGGGACGCTTTGACATTGGAGATGGCGAGGGCGATCTGATTGCCCATATCAAAAACTTCTATGAATACTCCCTTTCCCCCAATTGTCCATTTATTCCCGAATGGAAGAAACAGGGCGAGGATTTCTATCGTGAGAAACTAGAGAGCCTGCAATGGGGACGAGATGTATTCCTTCCCTATCTGGAACAGCATAAGACGCTGACGCCAGAGGACGAGAAGCTCTTTGCGGAAATCATGGCAACAGAAAATGACTGGTTCCGTGTCCCGGAGGACAAGAACACAAGCCTTGCCGGGCGTTTGGTGGACTTCATTGAGGAAGTTGATCCATATGAGTATCAGGATACCTTGGAAGTTGGAGAAACCAAAGAGGATGCCATTCAGAAAATCGAGGCGGATTTAGCTGATCCGACGCATGTGCAAAGTTATGTGGAACAGCTGACGCAGTGGCAGGAAGAATTGGAGGATGAAGAACAAAAAGAGATCTGCAGACAGCTTATTGCTGAATTGCAGCCCACTGCCGGACAGGAAGAAAAAGAACAAGATGGAGTTTCACAGGATTCTTCCGACCTGATCGGTAAGGAAATTGTGATCGACAACCGCAGATACCGGATTGAAAGCGTAGGAGAAATCAGCGGTGATGTGTCTATGCGTGACATCACATTCCAGAACCATGTTGGTTTCCCGATCAATCGTGTGGAAAAGATCAGTTATATCCGCAGGCTTTTGGAACAGCAACAGCCACAGGAGGAACTACTGAAACAGGCGAAAGCCCTGATCGATGAATTTATCCATGAAGAATACGACAGCGAATCAGGGGCAGATTATGAGGATTTGCACAGCGTAGGGCTTGCCTATACTACTTCCGAGAATGAGGAGCATGATCTTCAGATCAATGCGGATCTGGTGGATTGTACACTGGATATTTATATCGACAGCAGCCTGGCTCATCGAGAAAGATTCAACGGGCTTTCGGATATGATTGAACGCTGTCTTTCTGATCTGGAATTTGGAGACTTAGTAGCAAAGGCAGAAGATCAGGTTGAACGATTGAAACCGCTTGAATCACAGCCCGAAGAAAAGACAGAAAAAGCAGTTGTTCCTTCTTCTGACCGGCACAATTATCGGATTACAGAAGATACTTTAGGTGTCGGTGGTGCAAAAGAAAAATTCAGAAACAACATGGCAGCCATCCAGCTGCTCCATGAGCTGGAATTGGAACATCGTCTTGCTACACCCGAAGAACAGGAAGTTCTTGCCCGTTATGTTGGCTGGGGCGGTCTATCCATGGCCTTTGACGAGAACAATGCGGCCTGGGCAGAAGAATTTAAGGAGCTGAACGCCAGCCTCTCCCCGGAAGAATACCGGGCAGCCATGGAGTCCACTCTGACAGCGTTCTATACCCCGCCGGTTGTCATCAAAGCCATGTACGAATCCCTTGACCATATGGGATTTTCCGGTGGTACGATTCTGGAGCCGTCCTGCGGAACCGGCAATTTCTTTGGTCTGCTCCCGGATCGTATGGCAGGCTCAACGCTTCACGGTGTAGAAATCGACTCTCTTACAGGAAGAATTGCAAAGCAGCTTTACCAGAAAGCCAGCATTGCCATTGAGGGATTTGAGCAGACAAAACTTCCCGATGACCATTTTGACGTCGTTGTCGGCAATGTACCGTTTGGCGATTTTAAGGTCAATGACAGCCGTTACAACGCCCAGAAATTCCTGATCCACGATTATTTCTTTGCGAAAGCATTGGATAAAGTCCGCAGCGGCGGCGTAGTGGCCTTTATCACTTCCAAGGGAACGATGGATAAAACAAGCCCGGAGGTGCGGAAATATATCGCACAGAGGGCAGAACTTTTAGGAGCCATCCGCCTGCCAGATAATACGTTCCGAGCCAATGCAGGGACAGAGGTCACCAGTGACATCCTCTTTTTGCAAAAGCGTGACCGCATTGCAGATGTGGAACCGGATTGGGTACACCTGGATACCGATGAGAACGGGATCACCATGAACAGCTATTTTGTACAGCACCCGGAAATGATCCTGGGCGAAATGAAAATGGAAAGTACCCGTTTTGGTTTTGACTCTGTCTGCAAGGCATACAAAGATATTCCACTTGCAGACCTGTTAAGCAAAGCTGTCCAGAACATTCAGGGAGAAATCCCGGAGTATGAAAAAGGGATCGATGAAATCTCGGATGAACCGGACGCTTCTGTTCCTGCCGACCCGAATGTGCGCAATTTTTCCTTTACCATGGTGGATGGAAAAGTCTACTTCCGGGAAAATGACCGCATGACACCGGCCACAGTATCTATGACCGCAGAGAGCCGCATCAAGGGATTGATCCAGATCCGTGACTGTGTCAGAAAGCTCATCGAGTATCAGACGGAGGATTATCCAGAAGAAATGATACGCACCGAACAGGAAAACCTGAACCGGCTGTATGATGCGTTTTCCCAAAAATACGGGCTGATCAATAGCCGTGGCAACTATCTGGCCTTTGCATCGGATGAGAGCTACTTCCTGTTATGCTCTTTGGAAGTGCTGGATGATGAGGGTAATTTCAAACGAAAAGCAGATATGTTTACGAAGCGGACGATCAAGCCCCACCGAGAAGTTACTTCTGTGGAAACGGCCAGTGAAGCCCTTGCCCTTTCGATTGGGGAAAAAGCACTTGTTGACCTGCCTTATATGGAACAGCTTACAGGCAAACTCCAGGAGGAACTGGTACAGGAATTGCAGGGCGTGATCTTCCGTATCCCCGCTTCGGAACCGGCAAAATATGTGACTGCTGACGAATATCTGTCCGGCAATGTGCGAACAAAACTTCTAAGCGCACAGGCTGCGGCAAAGGAAGATCCGGCGTATGAAATCAATGTAGAAGCCTTAAAGCAGGTGATCCCCAAAGACTTGTCAGCGGCAGAAATCTCCGTCCGTCTGGGTACCACCTGGATACCGCAGGAGGATATTCAGCGGTTTGTCATGGAGCTTCTTACCCCTTCCAGCTATGCAGCAGGAAGAATCCGAGTGCGCTATACTCCAATGAATGGCGACTGGTTTATTGAAAATAAGAGTTCCGATTTCGGAAATGTCAAGGCGGACAGCACCTATGGTACAAAAAGGGCTTCCGCCTATCGTATTATTGAGGACACCTTAAACCTGCGTGATACCCGTATTTTTGATTATGTGTATGATGAAAACGGCAATAAAAGAGCCGTATTCAATGCCAAAGAAACCACGGCAGCGCAGGCAAAGCAGGAAGCTATCAAACAGGCATTTCAGGATTGGATCTGGAAAGATCCGGCACGAAGGAGCCGACTGGTGCGGTATTACAACGACACATTCAATTCCGTCCGCCCTCGTGAGTATGACGGAAGCCATATTGTATTTGGCGGTATCAGCCCAGAGATTACTCTCCGACCTCACCAGGTCAATGCTATTGCCCATATCCTGTACGGCGGCAACACACTCCTTGCCCATAAGGTGGGCGCAGGAAAGACCTTTGAAATGGTTGCTGCGGCACAGGAAAGCAAGCGCCTTGGATTATGCAATAAGTCGATGTTCGTTGTTCCCAATCATCTTGTGGGGCAATGGGCTTCCGAGTATCTCAGGCTGTACCCAAGTGCCAATATCCTTGTAACCCGCAGGCAGGACTTTGAGACGGGCAACCGGAAAAAGTTCTGTTCCCGCATTGCCACCGGCGATTACGATGCGGTCATTATCGGGCATAGCCAGTTTGAGAAAATCCCAATGAGCATTGAGCGTCAGAGAGAACAGCTTCAACGTCAGATTGATGATATTGAGCGTGGGATTGATGATGTGAAGGCAAGCAAAGGCGAACAGTTCACGGTCAAGCAGCTGATGAAAACCAGAAAGGCGATTCAGGCAAAACTGGATAAGCTCAATGACACCAAGCGAAAGGATACCGTCATTGATTTTGAACAGCTCGGTATCGACAGGCTCTTTATTGATGAGAGCCATTTTTATAAGAACCTGTATCTTTATACCAAGATGCGAAATGTAGGCGGGATCGCCCAGACGGAAGCCCAGAAATCCAGCGACCTTTTTATGAAGTGCCGCTATCTGGATGAAATCACAGGCAACCGGGGAACGATCTTTGCCACGGGAACCCCGATCAGCAACTCCATGGTCGAGCTGTATTCGGTACAGCGCTACTTGCAGTATGATGCGCTTTTACGGAATGGTTTGCAGCATTTTGACAGCTGGGCATCCACCTTTGGTGAGACAGTCACCGCTCTGGAGCTGGCTCCGGAGGGAACCAATTACCGGGCGAAAACCCGCTTTGCCAAGTTTTTCAACCTGCCGGAGCTGATGCTGATGTTCCGGGAGGTGGCGGATATTCAGACCGCCGATATGCTGAAGCTCCCTGTTCCGGCGGTCAAGTACCACAACATCAAGACCAGGCCAAGTGAAATCCAGACGGAACTGGTCGCTTCCCTTGCCAAACGAGCAGAAAAAGTCCGTGCAAGGCTTGTGGAGCCGAATGTGGACAACATGCTCAAGATTACCAACGATGGTCGAAAACTTGCCCTTGACCAGAGGATGATCGACCCCATGCTGCCGGATGATCCCAACAGCAAGGTGAATGCCTGTGTGGACAACGTGTATCGTATCTGGGAAGAATATGCGGATACGAAAGCAACCCAGCTGGTGTTCTGCGACCTGTCTACCCCGAAAAATGACGGGACTTTTAATGTCTATGATGACATCCGGGAAAAGCTGATGGCCCGTGGTATCCCTGCCGAACAGATACGGTTTATCCATGAAGCTACCAGTGACGCACAGAAAAAGGAACTGTTTGCAAAAGTGCGAAGCGGCGAAGTCCGTGTCCTGCTTGGTTCAACCCCTAAGATGGGTGCAGGTACCAACGTACAGGACAGACTCATTGCCATTCATAATCTGGATTGCCCGTGGCGTCCATCCGATCTGGAACAGCGCCAGGGACGTATTGAGCGCCAGGGAAACAGGTTCCCGGAAGTTCAGGTTTACCGTTATGTGACGGAGCAGACCTTTGATGCTTATCTCTATCAGCTGGTGGAATCGAAGCAGAAATTTATCTCCCAGATCATGACCAGCAAAAGTCCTGTCCGCTCTGCGGAAGATGTGGATGAAGTGGCCCTTTCCTTTGCAGAAGTCAAAATGCTTGCCACAGGAGACGAGCGTTTCAAGGAAAAAATGGACTTAGACATTCAGGTTTCCAAGCTCAAAGTGCTGAAACAGAGCTATCTATCCGAGCATTACGACCTTGAGGACAGGATACTGAAATATTTCCCGCAGACCATTAAGGAGTGTGAACAGCGGATTGTCTGCTATGAAGCCGATGCTTCCCTTGCCCGGCAGCATCAGCCGCAGGGCGAAGAAAAGTTCTGTCCGATGACCTTAAAAGGAATCACTTATACGGAAAAAGCAGCCGCAGGCGAGATGCTTCTTGCGGTCTGTAAAGAATATCCGATGGCCGAGCCTGCGGAAATCGGAAGCTATCGTGGGTTCAAACTGGAAGTTTTCTATGATACCTTCAATGCCCATTACTGTTTATATCTTTGCGGAAAGGCAAAGCACAAGGTAGATTTAGGTACTGATCCACTGGGTAATCTGACCCGAATTGAAAATGAGCTTGCGAAAATTCCTGCAAAACTGGAAGCCGCAAAAACCAAAAAAGCAGAAACGATGGAGCAGCTTGAAACTGCTAAGATTGAGGTGGAAAAGCCGTTTGCCTTTGAAGATGAACTGAAAGAGAAATCAGAACGGCTCAATGCCCTCAACATCGAGCTGAATTTAGATCAGAAAGATCCCGCTGTGCTTGATGCAGAGCCGGAGCAAAGTGAGGAACCGCCCGAAAGAAAATGCGCAAGCCGGGAGAGATAAATTCCCTTTTTGCACATTTGTATTGCATAAATATGGGCAGTATAATAAGTGTAGAATTGAAACTATCGGAGGTGAGAGCGGTGTCTGACGAGTTCAGATTTGAAACCTTTGTAGATGCCCACAGCAATATCTTTCGTGAATATCTAAGCTCCGTGATTGCGAAACTGCCGGAAAGCAATGAGGACTACCGTGCCATTCAGGAACAGATGGAAACGATATTTCAACAATATCCCAAAGTGCTAGAGGCTGTTGATACCGAAACTGCAACGGAATTATCCCAGCAGGAATGTGCGGCTCTGATCAAGGTTATGGAGCTTAGAAACAATCTGACAGATATTGAAATGCAGACGGTTTACTTCCGTGGCTGTTATGATGGCGTTGGGTATCTGAAAAAAGCAGGAATTTTATAACCGACAAAGGCGGCATTGGCGTGAAGCTGATGCCGCTTTTACATAGGTGTGGGATAGAAAAAATTGCAGAATTATGATATAATATCATAATTTGAAATTTACGGAGGCTATCATGGAAGAATTGTTAGTCTATGCGCTTTTATTTTGCGAGGAATTAGTAACAGAAGCCGAGTACAATGAACTACTTGATGAAATGTTTCTCAGCGCCCCCGAAAATGATGATTTGCTCTATTTAGAGGGCGAGACAAATATAAAGAAAGCCATTATCTATATACGAACTCATATTAATTACAATCATTTTGATCTTGAGCAGTTTGGCAGAATTTTGATGAGTAAATTAAAAGATGTCTATGTAAAATGTTCGGATATAAAATATTTCGCAGAGCGGATGTATAGTTTATGGGAAAACCTTCCTGGAAATATTCAAGACATAGAACCGTTTTGGACATTGTCTTATGCTGATGATCCTCTATCATGGGGGGATGAAGAACAAACTAGAAACATTTATGAACATATACTAAATTACTATAAAGATTAAACTTTATAACAGTTCCATCTGTCGAGGAGCCAAACGGAATAGACAAATCTCAGTTTGTAGTTACAATTAAATATGATTTTACATAGCCGAGAGGTTTTCATTACGAAAATCCCTCGGCTTTTTCTATTTCAGGAGGTGATTTTATTGAATGAGAAGTAACAGACCCTATGTACAGCTTGACCCTGCCGTGATTGAGCAGGCACGGCAGATGGACTTGCTTTCCTACTTGCAGAGGTATGAACCAGACAATCTGAAGCATGTGGCGAGGAATGTTTACTGTACCAGAGAACACGACAGTCTGAAGATTTCCAATGGCAAATGGTACTGGTGGTCAAGAGGTTTTGGCGGTGTTTCAGCTCTCGACTATCTGATCAAAGTCAAGGAATACAGCTTTGTAGAAGCTGTGGAAGCTCTGGCAGGTATTACCGCAAGTTGGAGTCCGCCGCCTGTTTCTGCACCCAAAGAGGAACCCAAGGTGCTTCTTCTACCACCCAGAAATAAAGACTGTGACCGGGTGATCCAGTATCTTTTCGGACGTGGCATTGACTTTCAAATTATTCAGGAGTGCATTGCAGACGGTACGATTTATGAAAGTGCCAGGTATCACAATGTTGTTTTTATCGGCAAGGATGAAAACGGAACCCCTAAGTATGCTGCCTATCGTGGTACGATGGCCAGCTCCTTTAAGGGCGATGCATCGGGAAGCGACAAGCGGTATTCCTTCCGCCTTCTGGCAAGAGAGCCATGCCAGTCGGTGCATCTGTTTGAAGCCGCCATTGATTTACTCTCCTATGCTACCCTGCTTAAATGTGAAGGTAAGGACTACAAAAAAGAAAATCTGCTTTCTCTTTCGGGCGTGTATCAGCCAAAGAAAGAGATAAAGGACAGCAAAATCCCCATTGCCCTTTCCACCTTTTTGAAGGGAAATCCACAAGTAAAGACCATTTTTCTGCATCTGGACAATGACAAAACAGGCAGACTCTGTACTGCCGCCTTAAAAGAATTGTTGCAGAAAGACTATCAGATCGTTGATGATCCACCGCCTGTCGGTAAGGATTTCAACGATTTTTTATTGTCCTATTTAGGAATTGCAAGGCCGAATCGGAACCATGAAAGGAGGGATGCCCGTTGATTGTCCACTGATTTTTAGAAGGAAACACCACGGCATTGAAATTAAATTGAACAAAGAAAGTGAGGAAAATTCATTGAAAAAATTTAAGGTTACTCTGACTGGACACTATCAAAAGACCATTTCCGTATATGCGGAAACCCCGGAACAGGTAAAAGAAAAGACAGAAACCATCCTGTTTGACACTGACCTGATCGACTTTTCTGATGAGGATTTCATTGGCGGTGAAGCTGTCGTCACCGTAGACCGGGAGGACGGTCTTGAAGAATCCGTCGAAGAAGAAACGGATGAGGACGACTGCTGTTCGGGCTGCCCGTACTTCTGTTCCGTTTGCGGAGAATGTGTGTATGAGGACGAGTGCGAGGAGTGATGTCTTACCAAGCACTGAATTTGGTTATCCAGAAATCTTCTGGATGCCAAATTCGCTTGTTAGGGGGCATCCCCTAATACCCCAGTGAAGAAAAGGAGTTTAAGAATGAGTGAATTTATTGCGTTTACCCTTGGCGGAATTTTCGGTGTTGTACTGATGTGCTGCCTGCAGATCAACCGGCTCTCCGCCAGAAAGGATGTGGGAAATGAGAAACCGAAGCGTACAGATCCTGTTTCGTCTGAATGAGGAAGAAGCACAGCATCTCTATGAGCTTGTAAAAAGATCGGGCCACTCCAAAGAAGCGTTCCTACGGGAAATGGTCAAGGGCTACCGACTTTGTGAAAAGCCCGATCCTGAATTTTATAAGATCATGCGGGAACTGTCTGCCATCGGCAACCGTATCAACCAGCTTGCTGCGAAAGCCAACGCTCTTGGATTTGTGGACGCTCCCATGCTTGCACAGGAAGCAAAGAAGTGGCATGAGTTTCAGGTGGATGTCCGAAAAAAATATCTGCTTCCCCAAAGGCCATCGGGATAATGGCAGTCTGTGAAATCTGGGATGTACGGGGCAGGCTTGACCACCCGATTGACTATGCCGAAAACCCGGAAAAGACTGCCAATCCCAATTACTCGGAAACAGACCTTCAGGCTTTGGTGGATGTGATGGAATATGCGACCAATCAGGATAAGACGGAGCAGCGTTTTTTTGTCACGGGTGTCAACTGTGACCCTGCCTCTGCCAGAGAGGAAATGATGATCGCTAAAGCACAGTGGAACGATGAAAGTGAGATCATCTGCTATCACGGGTTCCAGAGTTTTAAATCTGGAGAGGTCACGCCCAAACAGGCACACGAAATCGGCGTCAGACTTGCACAGCGGATGTGGGGCGACAGGTTTCAGGTAATCGTTGCTACCCATCTGAATACGGACTGCCTGCACAATCACTTTGTTGTGAACTCGGTTTCTTTTATGGACGGGAAACATTACCACGACAACAAAGCCAATCTTCGATTGCTTCGCCAGCGCTCCGATGAGCTGTGTCGGGAATATGCCCTTTCGGTCATAGAACGTCCAAGCGGCAGAAAGAAACCCTATGCGCTTTATCAGGCGGAAAAGAATGGAATGCCCACACGGGACAACGTGGCAAGGCAGGCAGTGGATGAAGCGATCAGCAAGTCCTTTACCCTGAAAGACTTTGACCGTCAGATGGCGGAAATGGGATACCATGTCCGATTTGACCCGAACCGGAAATACTGGACGATCATGGGCAAAGGCTGGAAGCGCCCCAAGCGGCTTTACAAGCTGGGAGATGATTATACCAACGAGAGGATCATGGAGCGCATCCGGGAAAATTCCTATGCGGTGAAGTTTTCCCGGTTTGCCGGGCCGCAAAAACCAATCCCGGTGTACCGCCTGAAAGGCACTCTGAATGGAGTAAGGAAAATCGGCGGGCTGCGGGGGCTGTATCTGCATTACTGCTACAGGCTCGGTATTCTTCCGAAAAACAGAAAACAAAATTATGCAAGGCTTCATTATCTTTTGAAGGATGACCTGATGAAGATGGAAGCCATATCGCAGGAAACAAGGCTGCTTTGCCGGAATCGCATTGATACGGTAGAGCAGCTTTGTTCCTATAAGGAATCTTTGGAAACGGAAATGGCTGACCTGCTTCAAAAGCGCAAGGGACTTTATTCCCAATCCCGCAAGATGGGCGGTGAAGAAAAGGAAGCGATACGGTCACAGCTTTCCGATCTTTCCAAACGATTGCGAGAAATCCGAAAGGAGGTGAAACTGTGCGAGGGGATCGAGGCCCGTAACGATACCCTCAAGGAAAAGCTGAAAACCATACGGGCAGATGAAGAACAGCAAAGAAAGGAGCTGATGACGAATGAACACAAGCGGCGAAGCGGCAGAACAGATCGTCCGAATGAGCTTGGAGGGATTTGAAGTCGCCGCCAGGATTACCGGTGCTGGTGCGAAAAACATTGCCATTCTCTTGTATTCCATTCTCAAAGAAGAAAAGAAAACCAAAGGCAAGGCAAGACTCACCAACATGCTGCGCTCTGGAAAGGAACTGAAAGTCTTTACCGTCAAGAATGGTGATTTAAAGAAGTTCACACAGGAAGCCAAGAAATACGGTGTCCTCTACTGTGTGCTTGCTGACCGAAAAAACAAAGATCCCAATGCCGAGGTGGATGTGATCGCCCGTGCGGAGGATGCGTCTAAGATCAGCCGTATTGCGGAGCGCTTCAAACTGGCATCGGAAAGCACGGCGTCTATTGTGACGGAAACAGAAAAGTCCAAAGATACGAAGGACGGCCAGCCGGAGCCAGACATCGGAGTACAGGAAAAGGCAGAGAAAGATAAACTTCTTGACGCTCTGATGGGTGCGCCGGTTCAGAAGGAGGAACATGCCCCGGAAAACCCCTCAGTGGCAAAGACCGAAAAATCCCCTCAGTCCGAGCCTATCTTAGAGCAGCCAAAGAAGTCCGCAGAGGGGGCTACTATGACTAAGGAAAAACCTTCTGTCAGAGAGGAACTGCGGAAAATCAAAGAGAGCCGTAAAGAGCAGGAAGCGGAGGCTTCCCCTTCCCTGGACAGAAGCTCTGCTTCTGACAGAGCCAAGAAACCGCCAGCAGGAAAAACAGAGCATAAACAGCCGCCAAGGCGGAAAAAGAAACCCAAATCCAAAGAAACGAGGTAAACGATAATGAGTATTTATGATGTATTTAGCGGCGGCAGTAAACCGTTTGATAAAGCACAGTGGGCTGCCCAGAAGCAGGAACAGCGAAAGGAAGCTTATGAGCTGATCGACAGTACCTGTACCAAAATGATGACCAGCGGAAATTGTTTCCAGCAGTATCTGGATGTGCAGAGCCGTTTTGACCGTTATTCAGTTGCCAATGCCATTTTGGTATCTGCCCAGAAACCCGATGCAGTGCAGCTGAAAGATTACAGCGCATGGAAGCAGAATCGGATCTATGTCAACAAGGATGCACACAAGATCGTCATTCTTGAACCGGGTAAGGAATATATCCGTGAGGACGGCTCAAAGGCAGTCGGCTATAATGCAAAGATTGTCTATGACATTTCTGAAACCTCTGCGGCAGGAAAAGTACAGGCACCGGAGACGAAAACCATGCGGGAGCTTGTTTCCGCCCTGATTGATGCAAGCCCGGTTCCCTTTGTTCCGGTTGACGATCTGGAAATGCCTGCCTACTACGATAGTAAGCAGCAGACGATTTTTATTAAGACCGGTCTTTCCGAAGAACAGCTTTTTGTGAGCATGGCAAAGGAAGTTTCTGCAGCGGTCTTTGACTTTAAACACAATGAAAGCCGTGATGTTTCCGATTTCAAATCCTTCTGTGTCGCCTATATGGTCAGTGAACGCTATGGCGTAGATACCAGAGGGTTCAGTTTTGACCGGCTTCCGGGTGAATTTTCGGAAATGGATACGCAGGTGTTCAAAGGCGAGCTTAACTCCATGCGTGATGTTCTGGGAGAAATCCAGAGCGACATGTTTAAGAGCCTGGAAAAGAGCAGACCGCCTAAGAATAAGGAGCAGGAACGCTAATCGGAGGTAGAGCCTATGAAAGAAGAACGATACCATATCGCACTGGATAGGTACGACAGGAATATCGTGATCAATGCCTTAAATACCTTGCGGACACGGCAGATACAGGAGGAACGCCCCACCGAGCCTGTGGATGAGCTGATCGACAAGGTAGCCAATGCCCCGACAAAGAAAGTCAGGGTGCTTCCCTGTAAGTGTCATGAGGAACGATAACGACCAGAAAACGAGCATTATCCTTTCTGTCTGCGGGATTGTTCCTGTCGTATGGTTTGCCCTGCTGACAGCGCCCTATGTCAGTGGAGGCATGGTAGAGATCGTCAACGGATTACCCGTGGCGATGCGCCACCCTTTTGCAATCAGGATGTGTGAGGACAGCTTAAAAACTGTCCTTCTTTTTTTGCTCGCTTATGCAATGGGGATCGGCATTTATTTCTCTACCCGCAGGAACTACCGCAGGCGGGAGGAGCATGGCTCGGCAAAATGGGGCAACACCGGGACTTTGAATAAAAAGTACCGGGATAAAGATCCGTCCGCAAATAAGCTGCTGACGCAGAATGTCCGTATTGGTCTGGATGGCAGAAAACACCGCAGAAATCTGAACATTTTAGTATGCGGCGGTTCCGGCGCAGGAAAAACAAGGTTTTTCTGTAAGCCCAATGCCATGCAGTGCAATACCTCTTTCGTGATCCTCGATCCGAAAGGAGAAATTGTCCGTGACATTGGCGGTCTGCTTGAAAAGAAAGGCTATGAAGTGCGAGTCCTTGATCTGATCAATATGCACCGAAGCCATTGTTACAATCCCTTTGTTTATCTTAGGAATGACAACGATGTGCAAAGGCTGGTGACCAATCTTTTTAAGGCAACCACGCCCAAAGGCGCACAGTCGCAAGATCCCTTCTGGGATACAGCGGCCAGTATGCTGCTTCTGGCACTGGTGTTTTATCTGAAATACGAAGCGCCGCCTGATGAACAGAACTTCCCAATGGTCATGGAGCTTTTACGGGCTGGTGAAGTTCGGGAGGATGATGATAGCTATGTCAGTCCTCTGGATGAACTGTTTGACCGGTTGGAATTGGATAACCCGGAGCATATCGCCCTGAAGTATTACAGGGATTATCACTCCGGTTCGGCTAAGACCTTAAAGAGCATCCAGATCACCCTTGCCGCAAGGCTTGAAAAATTCAATCTGGAGAGCCTTGCCGGTTTGACAGCTACGGATGAGCTTGATCTGCCCTCTTTAGGCGAAAAGAAAGTTGCTTTGTTCGCTCTGATACCAGACAACGATACGAGTTTTAACTTTCTTGTCAGTATCCTTTATACGCAGCTTTTCCAGCAGCTCTTTTATCTTGCCGACCACAAGTACGGAGGCAGCCTGCCTGTCCACTGCCATTTCATCATGGACGAGTTTGCCAACGTGAGTCTGCCGGATGATTTTGACAAGATTCTTTCTGTGATGCGCTCCCGTGGCGTATCCGTCAGCATCATTCTCCAGAATCTGGCGCAGCTGAAAGCACTCTTTGAAAAGCAGTGGGAAAGCATTGTGGGCAACTGCGATGAATTTCTGTATCTGGGTGGCAACGAACAGAGTACCCACAAATATGTGTCCGAGCTTTTAGGAAAGGAAACCATTGATACGAACACCTATGGAAAAAGCTCCGGGCGCAGCGGAAACTATTCGACCAACTATCAGATTTCAGGACGTGAACTGATGACACCGGATGAGGTGCGTATGCTGGACAACCGCTATGCACTGCTGTTTATCCGTGGGGAACGTCCGGTTATGGATCTGAAGTACGACATCCTGAAGCACCCGAATGTGAAGCTGACAGTGGATGGGGGCCAGCCGCCGTATATCCACGGAGAGCCGACACAGGCTGTCGCTACGCTCGTGTTTGACAGTGAAATTCCAGAGAATGCCGTAAGCATTGCATCTGTCAACACAACCTATGAACTTCTGTCCGATGAGGATTTGGAAGAAATGTTTAACATCTAAAGGAGGATTTATCTATGAAATTTTTTAGCAAGAAGGATACTAAGAAGAAAGAAACCGTGAAACTGCCGATGAGCAGAAAGACCAAAAGAGCCTTGGTGGCGTATGCAGGGGCTGTGCTTTGTATGACCTGTTTTACCACGACGGCATTTGCCGCCAACGATCCCATTACCGTAGTCAACAACCTCTCTGACTTCATTTTCGGACTGGTAAGGGCTGTGGGTATGATCATGCTCGGCTTTGGTATCGTGCAGATCGGTCTTTCCCTGAAATCCCATGATCCGTCCCAGAGAGCGAATGGATTTCTGACGCTTGCGGGCGGCGTAGTCATTACCTTTGCAAAGGAGATCCTTACCCTGATTACAGGCTAAGATAACGGGCGAAACAAGGCAGTGGGAGCAGATCTGCTGCGGCAGAAATGCTCCCACTGTCTGTTTTATGACAAGAAAGGTGGTTGAATCTATCGAGAATATAAAAAAATATGGCATCATTTACGCCGATCCACCGTGGCACTACAACCAAAAAAATCTTTCTGGAGCAGCAGAACATCATTACCGCACCATGAGCATCGAAGAAATCTGTAAGCTGAAAGTGGCAGAAGTAGCCGATCAACATTGTGTCCTGTTTTTATGGGCGACATTTCCTCAATTACCCGAAGCCTTAAAGGTAATCAAAGCATGGGGCTTTCAATATAAAACAGTTGCATTTGTTTGGCTAAAACAGAACAAAAGTGGAAAAGGATGGTTCTTCGGTCTTGGATTTTGGACAAGAGGAAATGCGGAAATCTGCCTGCTCGCCACAAAAGGAAAACCTCGCAGACAATCAAACCGTATCCATCAGTTTATTATCAGCCCTTTGCGTGAGCATAGTCAGAAACCGGATGAAGTCCGAGAGAAAATCGTTGCGCTGATGGGCGACCTGCCGCGATTGGAATTGTTTGCCCGCCAAAAAACAGATGGTTGGGATGTGTGGGGCAACGAGGTTGTAAGTGATGTTGAAATCAGCAGTTATGCAGAGAAAACAGGAGGTGGTTTATGTGTCTGATAACTGGGTCGTACAGAATCTTGAAAATGCCCTGAACACATGGAATGAAAAGTTAGCCGAGATATGGCAGCTTATTACCCAGTCACCGGAGCAGTTCAAAGGCGGTACGATATGGTCTGTTATCCTGAATATCCACGGCGCACTGCAGGCAATCGGGCTTGCCCTGCTGGTGCTGTTCTTTGTCGTTGGTGTCATGCGTACATGCGGCAATTTTGCAGAAGTCAAAAAGCCGGAACATGCTTTGAAGCTGTTTATCCGTTTCGCCCTTGCAAAAGGAGTCGTCACCTATGGCTTAGAGCTGATGATGGCTCTCTTTAACATCGTTCAGGGTGTGGTTTCCACGATTATGAATGCCGCTGGATTTGGCTCTGCCACACAAACGGTACTGCCGCAGGAAATCGTCACAGCCGTTGAGGACTGTGGCTTTTTTGAGAGCATCCCCCTCTGGGCAGTCACATTGATCGGCGGTCTGTTTATTACGATACTGTCGTTCATTATGATTATGTCTGTCTATGGCAGATTTTTTAAACTGTATCTCTATACGGCGATTGCGCCTATCCCTCTTTCCACTTTTGCAGGGGAACCGAGTCAGAGTGTTGGCAAGAGCTTTATCAAAAGCTATGCCGCTGTCTGCCTGGAAGGTGCGATCATAGTGCTTGCCTGCATCATCTTTTCCCTGTTTGCAGCGGCTCCACCGGCAGTCAACCCGGATGCGGCAGCGGTATCTATGGTATGGAGCTACATCGGGGAACTGGTATTCAATATGCTCGTCTTAGTCGGTGCGGTCAAAATGGCTGACCGTGTTGTACGGGAAATGATGGGCTTATAAAGGAGGTATCCATTTGGAAGTAAAGATCAATAAAGAAATCCGTAACTATACGGAAAGCATGTTTTTTGGACTGTCATTAAGGCAGTTCATTTTTTCTGTCCTTGCCTGCGGTGTTGCGGTAGGCTTGTATTTCCTTCTCCGTCCATACTTTGGCATGGAAACCCTTAGCTGGGTATGTATTTTAGGGGCCTTCCCCTTTGCGGCCATGGGCTTTATCAAATATAACGGCATGACCGCAGAACAGTTTGTCTGGGCATGGTTTAAATCCGAATTTCTGATGCCAAAGAAACTGATGTTCCGGCCAGACAATCTTTATTACGAAGCCATGAAGTCCAACATCGAAGCAAGAGAAAAAGGACTTCCTGTCGTTCCCAAGAAACAGAGACGAAAAGAGCGAAAGGAGAAAAAACAGGATAAGAAGAAAACGAAAAAGAATAAAGGAGGCGCAGCATGATTAAAACACTGAGAACCCTGTTCAAGCAGGATAAGGAAAAATTTGTGGTGCCAAAGTCGGTACAGAATGTCATTCCCATTTATACCATCTGGGAAGATGGCATTTTCCTTGTGGGCAGGAATAAATACGCAAAGACCTTTAAATTTGAGGACATCAATTATGCCGTGGCCAGCCGTGAGGACAAGGAAGCCATGTTTCTGGAATACTCTGAACTGCTCAATGCTTTTGACAGCGGCGCTACCACAAAGCTCACCATCAATAACCGCCGTCTGAACCGGGTGGATTTTGAGCAGACCATCCTGATCCCTATGGCGGAGGACGGTCTGGATAAGTACCGTAAGGAGTACAACAAGATGCTGCTGGATAAGGCAACCGGAGCAAACTCTATCGTGCAGGACAAATATGTGACTATTTCTGTGTGCAAAAAGAATATCGAAGAAGCACGGAACTATTTTGCCCGTGTGGGTGCCGACCTTGTCACTCATTTTTCCCGCCTGGGCGCACGATGCGTGGAACTGGAAGCGGAAGAAAAACTCCGTATCTTCCACGACTTCTACCGTACCGGCGAAGAAACCGCTTTTACCTTCGATATGGTACAGAGTATGCGCAAAGGCCATGATTTCAAAGACTTTATCTGCCCGGACACCTTTGAGTTTGAAAAGGACTGCTTCCGTATGGGAGATCGATACGGGCGTGTGATCTTCCTGAGAGAATACGCTGCCTATATCAAAGACAGCATGGTAGCGGAGCTTTGTGAGCTGAACCGCAACATGATGCTGTCCATTGATGTTGTCCCGGTTCCCACAGATGAAGCGGTGCGGGAAGTGGAAAACAGGCTGCTCGGTGTCGAAACCAATATCACGAACTGGCAGAGAAAACAGAATCAGAACAATAACTTCTCGGCAGTTGTCCCTTATGACCTTGAGCAGCAGCGCAAGGAAAGCAAGGAATTTCTGGACGACCTGACAACCCGTGACCAGCGAATGATGTTTGCGGTGCTGACACTGGTGCATACCGCAGAAACCAAAGAACAGCTGGACAGCGATACGGAAGCCCTGCTGACCACAGCCAGAAAGCATTTGTGTCAGTTTGCGGTGCTGAAATATCAGCAGATGGACGGACTGAACACGGCGCTGCCGTTTGGTGTGCGTAAGATCGATGCCCTGCGCACGCTGACCACGGAAAGCCTTGCCGTATTTATTCCGTTCCGGGTACAGGAGATTTACCACAAGGACGGTATATATTACGGGCAGAATGTGATCAGCAAGAACATGATTATTGCCAACCGCCGCCATCTGCTCAATGGCAACTCCTTTATTCTCGGTGTGTCTGGTGCCGGTAAATCCTTTACGGCAAAAGAAGAAATGACCAATATCATCCTCACAGATCCCAATGCGGATGTCATTATTATCGATCCTGAACGGGAATATTCCCCGCTGGTCAAGGCCATGCAGGGCGAAGTCATCCACATTTCTGCGACCAGTGAAAACCACATCAATGCAATGGATATGAACTCCGATTACGGTGACGGCGCAAACCCGGTCATTCTGAAATCGGAGTTTATTTTGTCTCTCTGTGAACAGCTCATTGGCGGTACAAGTTTGGGAGCAAAACAGAAATCCATTATTGACCGTTGTACGGCCAGTGTTTACCGCCACTATCAGCAGGGTAATTATCAGGGTGTCCCGCCCACTTTGCAGGACTTCCGTGAAGAACTGCTCAAACAGAATGAGCCGGAGGCGCAGGAAATCGCCCTTGCCATTGAGCTGTTTACCGATGGCAGCCTGAACACCTTTGCCAAGAACACCAATGTGGATACCCACAGCCGTCTGATCTGTTATGACATTCTGGATCTGGGCAAACAGTTACAGCCGATTGGTATGCTGGTTGTCCTTGACAGTATCTTAAACCGCATTACGCAGAACAGAGCCAAGGGCAGGAACACGTTCATTTTCATTGATGAAATCTATCTCCTGTTCCAGCATGAATACTCGGCAAACTTCCTCTTTACCCTTTGGAAGCGTGTGCGTAAATATGGTGCGTACTGTACCGGTATCACACAGAATGTAGACGACCTTTTGCAGAGCCATACCGCAAGGACAATGCTTGCCAACTCTGAATTTATCATCATGCTCAATCAGGCGTCTACGGACAGGATTGAGCTTGCCAAGCTTTTGAACATCTCTGACCTTCAGATGGGCTATATCACCAATGTCGGTGCAGGACAGGGACTTTTGAAGGTAGGCAGTTCCCTTGTGCCATTTGTCAATAAATTCCCGCATAACACCGAACTGTATAAACTGATGACGACCAAGTTTGGAGAGGTATAAGGAAAGTGAGAGAGGAGACAGAGTGTTTAGATCTGCGCAATCAAATTTACTGTATGGATTGTATGGAGCTGATGGCGCATATCCCGGATAACTTTGTGTCACTGATCCTGACCGATCCGCCCTATGGCATCGCATACCAGAACCATTTTGCCAGACAGCCCCATGAAATATTGGATGGGGATCACGGGATTGATTATGAACGCTTTGCGTGGGAAAGTTACCGCATTTTGCGGGACAATTCCCACGCTTATTTTTTTACCCGGTTTGACTGCTATTCTTTTCATTACGACTGTCTGCGAAAAGCAGGATTTACGGTAAAAAACTGTCTGGTGGTGGAGAAAGGGACACTGGGCGGCATCGGTGATCTGAAAGGCAGCTATGCCAATAATTCAGAATGGATCATTTTCTGTCAGAAAGGACGGCGATTGTTTCAGCAGACACAATTACTGGAGAACCGTAAAAAAGAAGGCACACAGTTCCATAAAGGCAGAGAACCGAGTAAGAAATACAAGACGAGGTTCCCTGCCTGTTGGTTTGGAGAGGAATATCCCAAGGCAACCTACAATGCCACATGGCAGAAGAAACATGGCATTTACCATCCAACCGTAAAAAATGTGGAGTTTTTGTCGTGGCTAATCCAGATTTCCAGTACCAGAAAGGAACTGGTCTTTGACGGTTTTATGGGGACTGGAAGCACTGCTTTGGCTGCCTTGGCAAACGACAGGGATTATTTAGGTGCAGAGATCAATGAGGCATATTTTAAGATTGCGAAAAAACGGATAAAGGAGGTATTTTCAAATGTCTAATATTCAATTTCGCTCCGCAGAGCATAGAGATTTCTTTCTGGAAAACATGAATAAGTGCAGAGTCAACGACAGCTATCACCGGGCATTTTTCTATGTCATGGGGATTGCTTCGGAAACAAGGGCAAATATCAACCAGATGTTTGACTTTAAGAATGATTGTATCGAGCCGGATGGGATGCACGGTGGATGGCAGACCAGTGGAACCGTTAAGGTCTGCCGCCTCGCCTTTAATCTCTGGAATGGGTACACCGACATGAACAGCCCCCAGTCTTTTACACCGGAAGATCTGTTCTGCTGTGAGTTTGCCCCCTACTTCATGGAGGGCATCAAGGTCAGGTATCCCGAATATTGCAGGGATCTTCCCGCACCCAGAAAACAAAACGAATTATCACGCTAAGAAAGGAGAAACCCATGAAAAAATATCAATCTATGATCTGTCTGATTGCCGCTGTGTGCCTTTTAGGTACGGCGGCATTTTCTGTTTATCACATCTATGATCATTACGCACAGTTGGACGAGCAGACCGAAGTATTTGATGAGATTGCAGAAGTGGTGGCACAGGCTCCCGATGAAGAACCGGTTCCTGATGATGTTCCCGTCAGCGAAGGCCAAGATGTTCTGTCCAAATACAAGGAGCTGTATTTGCAGAATGAAGATATGGTGGGCTGGATTTCCATTTCCGGCACAACCATTAACTACCCTGTTATGCAGACAAAGGATGAACCGAATTACTATCTTAAACACAATTTTGAGAAGCAGTACAGTGATTTAGGTACTCCGTATATTCAGGAAAACTGTGATCTGCTTACCAGTGATAATCTGATCATTTACGGGCATCACATCAGTGGCAACCGCATGTTTGGAGCTTTGGAGGATTATAAATCCAAGAGTTTTTATGAGGAACACAAAACCATTCAGTTTGATACCCTGACAGAACAGGCAGAGTATGAGATCGTTGCTGTATTTAAGACAGTCGCTTACAGCTCCAGCGGCTATCGCTATTATGATTTTGTAAATGCGGAGAATGAGGAAGAATTTAATGCCTATATCAAAACGTGTAAAGAGCTTGCCCTATACGATACGGGTGTTACCGCAGACTATGGCGACAGGCTGATTACCCTTTCTACCTGTGAGTATTCGGCTACAAATGGCAGGCTTGTTGTGGTGGCAAAAAGGACTGCATAAGTAAGGTACAGCTTCTAAGAAAGGAGGGCTTCTATGGCAGATATTAAAACCAGGGATGCAGTCAAAGGTACGATTAAGACCATAGATAAAGCCGCCGTTGCTTCAGAGCGTATGAAAGCTGCCTATGCAAAGACAAAGGAGAAAGCGGAAGAAGGATATTACGCCAACGAAGGTTCTGCTACGGAATATGCTGCGGATAAGATCTCCTATGCTTCTGACCGGGTAAAAGATGAGGGTATCCATCAGTTCAATAAGCAAGGGCAAAAAAGCGCTAAGACTACCAAAGACAATATCGTTAAGGTAAAGGACAAAATGGCTGATTTTAAGCAGAAGCGGGCCGCCAAAGCTGCTGAGCAAAGGTCAGCAAGGAATGTGTCTGGACAGAACGGCTTGCAGATCCATCGTGGAACTGCAGGTCGTTCTCCTGTTTCAGATGCTTCTGTCCAGACCATAAAAACAGCAACAGATACCAAAAGAACGATTAAGCAGTCTGCCAGAAGTGCAGGAAAAACCGTCAAGACAGCGGCAAAAGGCTCTGTAAAAACAACCGAAAGAAGCGTAAAAACAGCACAGGTGACTTCTAAAGCGGCCATAAAGACCACTCAGCAGGCCACCAAAACAGCACAGGCTGCGGCAAAGGCTTCAGCGAAAACCGCACAGAAAGCAGCGCAGGCGGCAAGAGCATCCGCAAAGGCATCTGCGGTGGCTGCTAAAACAACCGTCAAAGCCACCATAGCGGCTGTCAAAGCAATCATTGCAGGAACAAAAGCATTGATAGCAGCGATTGTTGCAGGCGGCTGGATCGCAGTAGTGATTATTCTGATCGTGGTATTGCTTGGTTGTGCGATCTCTCTGTTTGGCGGAGGCAGTGAAAGCACTTCTTATACTCCGGTCAGTGCCGAGGTAGAAGCCTATGAACCGCTGATCCAGAAATATGCAAAGCAGCATGGGATTCCTGAATATGTAGAGCTTATCAAGGCGGTCATGATGCAGGAGTCTGGAGGACGGGGAAATGACCCCATGCAGGCATCGGAATGTGGGTATAACACACAGTACCCAAATACACCGAATGGCATTACAGACCCGGAATATTCCATCAATGTCGGTATCCAGAATTTAGCTGCCTGTCTGAATGCCGCACAAGTGGAAAATCCCGTTGACATGGATCGGATCAAACTGGCCCTGCAGGGATATAACTTTGGAAATGGCTATATTTCATGGGCGCAGACCAATTACGGCGGCTACACTTATGCCAATGCGGTTGAGTTTTCTACGATACAAGCAGAGCGATTGGGATGGGACAGCTACGGGGATACCCAATATGTTTCTCATGTACTGCGCTATTATCCCTTCGGACGGGTATTTACCGGCGGTGGTAATCAGGCAATCGTGGAAGTTGCCCTGACGCAGCTTGGCAATGAGGGCGGACAGCCCTACTGGTCATGGTATGGTTTCAGCAGTCGTGAAGAATGGTGCGCCTGCTTTGTTTCATGGTGTGCAGAACAGTGTGGCTATATCGAAGGTGGATTTATCCCGAAATTTGCAGGATGCGTCAGCGGCGCAAACTGGTTTAAAGAACGGAACCAATGGCAGGACAGAAACTATGAGCCTACGGCGGGAGATATTATTTTCTTCGATTGGGAAGGCGATGGTTCAACCGACCATGTAGGTATTGTAGAGAAATGCGAAAACGGAGTTGTCTACACCGTAGAAGGAAATTCCGGTGATGCGGTAAAACAGAGACAATATACGGTTGGAAGCAGCTCCATCTATGGATATGGTGTTCCAGCCTATTAAAAATCAGCAAAAGAAAACCAGAGGATTTTATTCCTCTGGCTCTTTTGCCATACATAGCCCGTTCACAGTTGCTTCTATAACGGACAGTTCTCTATCATTGAGTTTGTCGAGCTGTGCGTCTAAACGTCTGCGGACGGAACTTTTCTTCACTTCTTTTTCAGGAAATATGTATTCATCAACAGACACATCGAACATGGTAATCAGTTGAATAAACAGCTCAATACTGGGATGTTGTCCCTCGTTCTCAATGGACTGAATGTGTCGTGGAGCATATCCAATGATCCCGGCAAGCTGCTCCCTTGTCATTCCTCTGGCTTCACGGGCTTTTTTGATCGCCTGTCCAATGGGCATAAAATCAAAGTCAAAATCGTTGTTTCTTTCGTCCATAAGCTCACCACCTTGCAGCAATATAATGTTACTTTTATATTGTACAGAGGTCATAGTTCTTATGAAACGATGTGAAATTTCCTGTAATAAGAGATTTTATATCTTATATATAGAGATGAAATCTCAGATTCTCAATGTTCTATTTCATAAATTAAAGGGATTTTGTTTGGAAACAAAATCCCTCGCATTTTTTCACCTGTTGATTTTAACCATCTAATAGAAATTTGATGGTTAATCTGAAATTCTTCTAATATTTAGAGCGTTTATATTCTAATAAATATCATCAAAAAAATCATACAAGCAACCACCTTGACTTTGCAAAATCGTTGCCCATTTATGTTGTCTGACTCGTATAAATAGTTGTTATTGGAAAAGCTGTATCTTAATATCGGTTATATCTCCTGCACCAGTTACAAGTATAATTGCTACTACATCGCCTTGTTCCAAATCGGATAGATTACTCACTTCATTGCCGAGAACAACACTTGTTTCTGCCTATACATCGTATCGGACAATATCGCGTTCGTTTAAAGAAAGCTTCTCAACAGATATCATGCTTGGTGTAATCTCTTGAACTTCCGCATAAAAGGTATATATATCCATTGGCGAAATCTGCCCTGTACTGTTTTTTAAACGGTTATAAGCGACTTTATAACCAACAAAATAACTGACTATTACCAGCTTATAGTATTCTGCTTTATCGAATCGAGTCATTGGCATCATTCAGTCGTATTTATACCATAAAAAAATTTTTTATTTTATCAATTAGCAAACCTTGTAACCATCCTGTTTCAATAATTCTGCCTTCTTCCATAAATACAAGATAATCACAGCACTGTTCGATGAGTTCCGGGTCGTGTGTTATTATAAACTGGGTTTTCCCCTTTGCTTTCATATTTTTTATTGCCTCGGCAACATCTATCATCCTTGTATAGTCTAATCCGCTAGTTGGTTCATCATATACTAAAATTTGCTTATCTGATGCTAGTGCACATGCAACAGACACTCTTTGTTTTTGCCCACCAGAAAGCGACATGGGATGAACATCTTGATATTGCTCCAAATTTAGTGAAGTTAGAATTTGATCAACTTTTTCTTTTTTTGATTTTTCCTCCTCATTACTTTTTTCCATAGATAAAAGAAGCTCATCTAATACACTTTCAGTAAAAAGCTGATGATTAACATCTTGCATTACGAGGTAACAAGTTTTGATACGTTCTTTCCAGTTTAGAACACATCCATTAAATGTCATTGTACCGCTTGTTTTCTTTTCCAAGCCACACATACATCTGCCAAAAGTTGACTTACCTGCTCCATTTTTTCCTATCACCGCCACGACACTTCCGCACGGGATTGATAAAGATGGAATATCAAGATTTTTCTCTCTTTCGTAGGCAAAAGAAAAATCTTTGAAATAGATAACTTCTTCCTTTTTGACTGTATTGGAATATAATTTATCAAAAGATACTGTCCGTGATCTTAATCCCATTTTAGCCAGAATATCGTCAGGAATTGTTAAAAATTCCTGAATAGAAATATCCTGTTCAATGAAACCATTTTTAACATAAACTACACGATCAACAATATCCATAAGCCAATAGAGCCTATGTTCAGCTATGACGATTGTACATCCAGCTTCTTTCCACTGTTTTATGACTCCAGCCAACTCATAGATTGCTTCGATATCCAAGTTGGAAGATGGCTCATCCATGACCAGAATTTGAGGAAAGAGTGTTGCCACAGAAGCACAAGCAATCTTTTGTTTTTGTCCTCCAGATAGAGCAAATAAACTTTTTCCAAGTAAAGGAGTTAGTTTTAGTTTATCTACAATTTCTTCAAAACGCTGATATATGTTTTCCTTTTCCATTCCAATATTTTCGCAAGCAAAAACAATTTCTGAATCCGTTTGCACAGTGTAAAACTGCGATTTGGGATTTTGAAAAACGGAGCCAACAAAAGGGGTTAGTTCGTAAAGCTCACTTTTCTTTGTATTAAATCCGCAAACGGTAATATCACCAGAAAGTTCTCCCTCATAAAAATTGGGAATTAAGCCGTTAATCATTCGCGACAATGTTGTTTTTCCACATCCAGAGCTACCACAAAGTAGTACTACCTGCCCCCTAGGAATCTGTAGATTAATATTATGTACTCCGGCGTCGGACTTCGCATGGTTATATACAAAGTCTACCTGTTCCAATTTTATCATTAAAAGCACCAACTCCTATTTGTAAATTATAAAAACAATAATGCAGCATATAGTGGCAAAGAAAGCAATTCCATCTCTCCAAGTAAAGCCAATGGGGCAGACATTCGTTCTTTTAACTGGTGAGTTCAATCCTCTTGTGAGCGCTGAAGCTGCTAGATCATTTCCTATAGAGACGATGCTTGTTAAAAAAGGTACCATACGGTATTCAAGCATTTTCATAGGGTTTCTTATGGAACCCACTTCACGCATCACCATAGCATCTTTCACATGTCCATATTCTTCGATAATAGTTGGAAAAAAACGAAACAATACAGAAAAGGGCATGGATATTTTTTTTGTTACATGCATCCGATCCATAGCGGCAACAAACTCGCTTACAGTTGTGCTTACAATTAGGAAATATGCCATCATCATTCCAGGTAAAATTTGTGTAAAGAGCGCAATCATTCATGTAAACAGAACATTAATGATATTAGGCAAGTATGGAATCAATAGTTTTGGCACTAATGCTGAAAACAAATACATCCCCAAGTAATAGACCGCCATTTTATATTTTTTTAATACTACCAAAAAAATCAACGGTAATATTGCAAAGAGTAGATGCATTGTTTCAATAATCGGTGAATCTGAAGGCACCAACATGATAGATGATACTGTAAGGCACAAAAAAATTTTTGTTCGTGGGTCTAAATAGAGTTGCTTTGCTTTTGCTGTCGTATCGTAAATATCACTTATCATAATGTCACCGTTTACACTAAACCACTTTTTTCAAAATGCTTTTTCATTACTGATTTTCCAATCAGACCACCGATAATGCCAGCAATAAAACCGCCGATCACCATTACTGGGAAAACCCATCCAGTAGTCAATGCACCATGTACTGTATTTACATAAGTATCTCCATAGGTGACAGCTGTTTGAGAAAGCCAATCTTCGCTGGCAGAAATCCAGTGGATGTAGTTCCCGCAGATACAGGTGGATAAAATACCATAGCAGATAACGGCCATCTTTCTACTTGAATATTTGGTAGCTTTAAATAGTAGTTCGCAAATAATGCCAACAACAACACCCCAAATTAAAAGGTCATACCCCATGCCTGTTAGGATCATTACAAGACCAAATAGAATTTCAAAAATCAGAAGCATACCAGCCTTTTTTACTTTTGTAAAATACAGCATCATAGGAATACCGCCGATTATTGGGAGAATAATTGGCAACAGTATAAAGCCAATAGGGATTAATCCTACAGTACAAGCAATCACGATAACAATTACCATGTAAATTGCTGTAAAAATCCCAATGTTAATAAAGTCTTTTCCGTTGAGTTTCTCTTTTTTGTTTTGCATCATGTCTCCTCCATTGCAATATAAGTTTTTTTGTGTTACCATGAGTTAGATATAGCTAACCGCTCCGCATAAATTATACAGCGTCTTGCCTTGAAAACAATAGGAAAAACATTGGTTTGGCTGATTTCAAAAGCGATTTGGTCGATTTCAAAAAAAGGAAGGTGATATGTTGTGGATGCTAGATTTGAACAACTTTGTTTAGGGCATTTACCGCAATTAGGGTTAAGACCTGCATGTAAAGGGCAGGAAGTTAAAAATGGTATTGGTTTTACTTTTGTGCCAGATTCAGAAATTGGAGAAGGATATTTATGGACATACCCTATCAATTCTACATGTTCATTGACTATTTATGATATTATTTTTCATCAGGACATGTCTTTTCGCTACCATCATCCAGCTGCGCTTACGATTGCTGTTAGTTCACCGGGGAGTATAGAGCCTGTATTTACAAAGACATGTTGTAATCCTGAAAATCTCGTGGGTTATTATTTAGATGAAGGAATTTTTTCGCATACCGTTCCTAAGGGAACACCTGTGAGGAGTATTGGACTGGGATTAATGCCGGAATTTTGGGAACAGCAGTTACCCCGATTATTGGAACAAGATACATCTCAGGTGTTAAGTGCTGCTTGTTTATTAGATGGCACATTTTCAATTCCTGAGGTTGAACTATTGCTTCATCAAATGGCTTCTTATGTGCCAAAAGCTGGAACTGCATCTTTGAGATACGAATCGAAAATCTTGGATCTCATAGCCGCTCTTTTGGAATGGAATATCTTATCTTTATCCATTCCAGCCGTTCAGAGTATTTCTGCAAGCGATCAGGAAGTTATTCAAAACTTGAAGCATTATCTGAGACAAAATTATTCCGCTCAAATTGACTTACAAAGATTAGCGCAAATGTGTTATATGAGCAAATCGAAATTGACATTTCTTTTTCGCAAAATGTGTGGAATGACAATCTATGATTTTATTTTGTCCTGTCGAATCGAACGGGCAAAAGAATTATTGGCTGATCGGAAAAAAAAGATTAGTGAGATAGCATTTTCAGTTGGATATGAACACCCAAGCAGTTTTTCTGTTGCTTTTCATCGAAAAACCGGTTTAACTCCAAATGAGTTTAGAAACAGTATCTAAAACAATGAATAAAATTTTATTGGGCTGTCGTAGCGCATACGGCAGTTCTTTTTTTGCAATCGTACAAATGTGTTTGGCTATATTCCAGAGTTGAACAAAAAGGATTGAACTTTCCAAACGCTGACAGTATTATCGGGTTAGTTAAAACGAACCACAATAAATAAGTAGGAGGTAATCTGATGTCCCAAAAGAATAAATCAGGAATTGCAAGACTGTTAGAATTTGGAGGTCGCTACCGCTATCTTACAGTCATAGCTTGTATTTTATCTGGAATAAGTTCAATACTTATGCTTTGTCCATTTTTATGTTTCTGGATGGTTTTGCGAGATGTATTTGCCGTGTTACCAGATTTAAGTAAAGTGAATGTACAAGCCATATCAAATTATGGATGGATGGCACTTGCTTTAGCAGTAAGTGGGTTTATATTCTATGCATTGGCGCTTCTTTTTTCACATTTGGGAGCCTTTCATACAGCTAAAAATATGCAATCTCTGATTCTGCATCACTTGGCAACCCTTCCATTAGGATTTTTTTCACAGAACAGTAGTGGAAAACTCAGGAAAATTATAAACGAAAATACATCTCAAACAGAGAATTTTCTGGCTCACCAACTTCCTGATATGACAGGTTCTGTTGTAACAGCAGTGACTATGTTGGTGATGCTTTTGTTTTTCGATTGGCGACTAGGAGGTCTTTGTATTTTGCTGTTAGTTGTTGGTTTTACTGTACAGATGCTGATGACCAACGAAAAGTCTATGTCCTATATGCGCCAGTATCAGGATGCTTCGGAGCAAATGAACAACGAAGCTGTAGAATATGTTAGGGGTATTCCTGTTGTTAAAGTGTTTCAACAAACAATCTATTCTTTTAAAAGTTTTTACGCTGCTATCATGCACTATAAGAACAATGTAACCGAATATGCCCTTTCCTGCCAAGGACCAATGGTAGCTTTCAATGTTATTATCAATGCCTCTTTTGCCGTACTAATTCCAGCAGGGATTCTGTTAATTAGACCGGATAATTACAAAAGTTTTTTACTGGATCTTGTCTTTTATATGATGTTCGCATCTGGAAGTGCTGCTATTTTGAATAAGATACTTTTTTCCGGTACACATCGAATGATGGCACAAGAAGCAGTTCGGCGAATTGATATGTTGTTAGATGAGATTCCGGTGGTTGAAACAACTTTGGCACAGATTCCAGACCGCAACGATGTGGAGTTTAAGGATGTGACATTCACATATCCTGGTAATAAATTCCCGGCACTTTCACATTTAAATTTACATGTACAGGAAGGAAAAACAGTAGCTCTGGTTGGAGCGTCTGGGAGCGGAAAAACTACCGCAGCAACATTGATTCCTCGATTTTGGGATCCACAGGAAGGTATTGTTAGTATCGGTGGTGTTCCTGTTACAGAAATCACAAAAAAGGATTTGATGAACCGTATCGCATTTGTGTTCCAAGATACTAAACTTTTGAAAGTTAGCATTTTGGAAAATATGCGTGCAGCTCGTCCAGATGCAACAAAGGAACAGGTGTTGAACGCACTTCACAATGCCCAATGTGATGATATTATAGAAAAATTCCCACAAGGAGTAGATACCATTTTGGGAACAAAGGGGATTTATCTTTCTGGCGGTGAACAACAGCGTCTCGCGCTGGCGCGGGCTATTCTTAAAGATGCCCCTATCATTTTACTGGACGAGGCTACTGCCTTCGCAGATCCGGAAAATGAATATAAAATCCAACTGGCTTTTGAACATTTGACTCGTGGGAAAACTGTGTTGATGATTGCGCACAGACTGCCTACCATTCAAAATGCCGATGAGATTTTAGTGCTAAATAAAGGAACTGTAGTTGAAAGAGGAACCCATAATGCTCTGATGGCTCAGGGTGGGATTTACGCAACTATGTGGAAAGATTATCAGACCTCAATAGCATGGAATATCGGAAAGGGGGAATATCATGCTTCGTAATCTCTTTGCCCTGACAGAACAGGGTGCAAAAGATATGAAAAAAGGTATTATTGCTTCAATTTTTTCTTCTCTTAGTCTAATGTTTCCTATGGGATTACTGCTTATGCTTGTTATGCAACTGCTTCAACCCTTGTTAGGTATTGAGGCTGATGGGCCTTCACTGAAATTATACTCTGTTCTGTGTATAGGATTACTTATAATTATTTTCTTAACACACTATGTCCAATATCGTTGTACGTACATCGCAGCCTATGCCGAAAGCGCTCAACGCCGAATCGGTCTTGCAGAAAAACTGAGGACGTTGCCGTTGTCTTTTTTTGGCAAACGAGATCTTTCTGATTTGACAACAACCATGATGAGTGACTGCAGCGATTTGGAAAGGGTCTTTGCCTATACTATCCCGCAGATTTTTGGTACGGCAATTAGTTGTTTAATTGTTTGTCTATGTTTGTTTTTTATAGACTGGCGCATGGCTCTGGCCATCCTTTCTCCCTTTATTCTGGCTATTATAGTTCTCATTGGGAGTAAGCGGCTTCAGAACCGAATGGATCTCAAAAAAATGCAATCTAAGCTGGATGCGGCAGATAGTATTCAAGAATTTTTAGAAAGCATCCGCGATTTACAGGCAAACAATCAAGAGGAAGAATATCTGGCCGGTCTGGATCAAAAACTGGAAAAAATTGTCCATACCTCAATACGTTATGAGATGACTAGCGGCTTAATGATCACATCAGCCCAAATGATTTTACGCTTTGGTTTCCCTGTTACAGTATTAGTAGGAACATTACTGCTCAGTCAAGGACATTTAAGCCTGTTCCTATTTCTTATGTTTCTGGTAACAGCTTCTCGTATTTATGACCCACTCAGTGGTGTGATGATGCAGCTTAGTGAAATATTCAATGCTATGCTCCAGCTTCAGCGGATGAAAGCTATCGAAAAAGAGCCAGAACAAACTGGCACCACTCAATATTCCACTAAGGGGTATGACATTTCTTTTTCTCATGTGGGATTCAGCTACCAAGATGGCGAAGATGTATTGACCGATGTAACATTCACTGCTAAGCAAGGGGAAGTGACTGCATTGGTAGGGCCTTCTGGCGGTGGAAAAAGTACAACAGCGAAACTGGCTGCCCGTTTTTGGGACATTCAAAAAGGCTCTATCACTATCGGCGGTACAGACATTTCAAAAATCGACCCAGAAACACTGCTTAAAGACTATGCCATTGTATTCCAAGATGTGGTACTATTCAACGATACCATTATGGGAAATATCCGTTTGGGGCGCAAGGATGCCACCAATGAGGAAATTTTAGCTGCTGCCAGAGCTGCTCAGTGTGATGAGTTTGTTCAGCAATTGCCAGAAGGCTACCAGACAGTTGTGGGTGAAAACGGCTCAACTCTGTCTGGTGGAGAACGTCAGCGTATCTCCATCGCCCGCGCTTTATTAAAAAATGCCCCCGTTGTCTTACTGGATGAAGCGACGGCATCCTTGGACGTAGAAAATGAAACCAGCCTTCAAACTGCGCTCTCTGCCCTACTTAAAGAAAAGACTGTTTTAATAATTGCGCATCGAATGCGCACTGTAATGGGGGCAGATCACGTAGTTGTACTTGCTGATGGACATGTAGCGGAGGAAGGAACACCAAAACAATTATTGGATCAAGGAAGAATATTTCGCCACATGGTCGAACTTCAACAAGAATCTTCAAATTGGAAAATTAGCTCATAAAGGAGAACCTATGAAACTTCATGCGTCCGGGGAGGACTATCTGGAAACCATCCTTGTTATCCATAAGAAAATGGGTATGGTGCGCTCCGTAGATGTTGCCCGGCACATGGGAGTGTCAAAACCGAGTGTTTGTGTGGCGGTCAACACCCTGAAAGACGGCGGCTTTCTCATAATGGATGAAGATCACCTTCTCCATTTGACCGATGTGGGCCGGGAGGTTGCCGAAAAAATCTATGAGCGCCATTGCTTCTTTACCAAGCAGCTTATCGCAGCAGGCGTTGACCCCAGAACTGCGGAGGCTGACGCCTGCCGGATGGAACATGTAATCAGTAATGAAAGCTTTGAACGGTTGAAAAAGGCTGCCTTTAGAAATCAGGAAAGCGAGATTTCTGCCCTGTCAAAAGCGATAAAGGATAAGCCCACCGAATAAAAAAAC
>OGOE01000312.1_pt1 | contig 55877 bp, 91 predicted proteins | sample 1552611 | NCBI WGS metagenome assembly OGOE01 (sample SAMEA2580129, study PRJEB22360) | human gut metagenome | biome: human gut; feature: human-associated habitat; material: faeces | place: Denmark | collected 2008/2010
TGCCATCATACGGCGCCCCCCCCCGGGGGGGGGGCGCCCCCCGCCATACCGGTACATCGACGTGAGCCGCTATCAGGGTGCGATCGACTGGGCGCAGGTGGCAGCGGCAGGCTACAAGGGAGCGATGCTCAAGACGGTGAGCACCAACCGCAAGCTCTCCAAGCGGGCAGACGGCCTGTACATCGACCCCACCTTTGAGGACAATTACCGCAGCGCCAAAGCTGCCGGGCTGGACGTGGGCGTGTACTACTACACCTACGCCACCAGCGAAGCGATGGCCGATGCAGAGCTTGCCCTTGTGCGGCAGGCGGTCTACGGCAAGGAGCTGACCCTTCCGGTGGCGGTGGACGTGGAGGAAAATGAGCTCAAGCCCATGAGCACTCTCGACCTCACCAACCTCACCGCCTACGCGCTGGAACAGGTGGAAAAGATGGGGTTCTACGCCCAGCTCTACACCTACACCGGTTACAAGTACGAGCTGGACATGGCTCGGCTGTCCTCTCGGTGGGACGTCTGGCTGGCTGACTATACGGGCAAGCCGCCTGCTGTTACCTTTAAGTACAACGCCCACCAGCACACCAGCAAAGGCGCTGTGCCGGGCATCTCCGGCAACGTTGACCTCAACGTGACCACCCTCAACTACCCGAAAATTATCCGCAAGAAGGGCCTGACCCGTCTCCGGGAGGGTAAATGACCGAAAAAGAAGCTTTACTGTGGGTGCTGGGCATCCTGGGCAGCCTGTGCGCCGCGGCCATCACCATCGACAAGGTGTTGGAAATCATCCACAAGTACATCAAAAAGGCACAGGCCCCCGACGATGCGCAGAACAAGCGAATGGATACGCTCGAAAAAAGACTTGGCGTGCTGGAACAGGGACAGCTTCAGCACGCGCAGGCCCTTGCAAGAGACCTGCGCCGCTTTGACGGCCTCGATGAAGAAATGCGTCTCGTACTCGTTGGCGTGCAAAATCTTTTGGATTCGCAGCTGTCCGGCAACAACCGCGAAGGTATGCAAAAAAGCAAATCCGATATTAACAACTACCTACTGAAAGGAGTAACGAATCATGGAAGCAATGTTTAACTTTATCCCCGCACCCATCGCACTGGTACTGATGCTCATCGGCTTTGCCGCGCTGGCCGTTGGTGCCATCCGGCTGGGCTACAAGCAGTACGTCAAGCAGTGGGCACTGGAGCTCGTGACCATCGCCGAGGACAGCATCATGGGCAGCGGTCAGGGTGCCAAGAAAAAGGCACTGGTCTTTGCTGCGCTGCGCGGCGCCCTGCCGGACTGGCTGAAGCCTTTCATCACCGATGAAGTGCTGGACAGCGTGATTGAAAAGGCCGTCAGCATGATGAAAAAGGCGCTGGCAGACAAGAAGCCTACCATCAACAAGGAGTAAAACATGATTGAGCAAAGCGTATCTCTCGCATCCAGTGGCGTCGTCAAAGTGCCGGGCTATGAGCAGCTGGTGCGCTTTGGCTACACCAAGAACCGGGGCGTGTACCGCCTTGCCGTCACCGCTTCCGGCGAGTGGGAAGGGCTGGCTATCCGCTGCTTCTGGCACGTCCCGGACGGCAAAGACCCGGCATCATCGCTGGTGGTGGACGGCTATGTGGCCGTACCCGCCAGCGTGACCGCACAGCCCGGCAATGGCTGCGTCACCTTTGAGGGCAGCGACGGCGCAAAGACCGTCACCAGCGCAGACCTGCACTACCGTGTCAGTGCCAACAGCGGCACAGAGGACGGCACCGATCCGGAACCGGGCACCCCTGCATGGCAGCAGCTGGTGGATGCTGTGCACACTGACGCCACCGCCGCAGAGCAAGCCAAGACCGATGCACAGACCGCCGCGCAGCAAGCTGCCACCAGTGCGGGCAATGCAGACCAGAGCGCTCAGGAAGCCGCTGACAGCTTGCAGGAGCTGAAGACCGGTATTGCAAGCGGCGACTTTAAGGGCGAAAAGGGCGACACTGGCCCCATCGGCCCGGTCGGCCCGCAGGGTGAGCAAGGCCCACAAGGCCCCACTGGTGCTACCGGAGCCACTGGTCCGCAGGGCGAAAAAGGTGATACCGGCCCGCAGGGGCCTAAAGGTGACCCCGGCCCGGCAGGTGCAGACGGCAAAGATGGCACACAAATCGACGATACCATCGTGGGGCCCGATGCATGGAGCAGCAAGCACATCGTGGATATGCTCTGCCCGCCGCTGGAGGAGACCGGTAACCCTGTCGTTTGCTACCCTGTGGAAAATTATCCGCTGGGCGTGAAAGCGACGTGGGAACCCGTGCAGGAGGGAAGTGGGACACCCAGCCCCGAAAACATTCGTCCCATCAAGGGACGTGACAGCGTCACAGTGACAAGGTGCGGGGAAAACCTGTTTAATCCTGCATGGATGCCAGAAAAAACCTTGAACAATGGATTGACATGGACAATAACCTCCGATGGCACTGTAACAGCAAACGGAACGACAAATGAGACGTCATACTACAACTCTGATTATTTTTCGCTTCCTGCGGGCACATACACGATTAGCGCAATGCCGTATTTCCGTATGTCAATTCTCAATAGGGATGTAGGCGATACTACAGTTGCTGCACAACAGGTTGGGCAGCCGTGTACATTTACGGTAGAGACTGACATACAAAATGCCTCCTTGTTTTTTGACACCTCTGGCATACTGGATAATGTTTCGGCAAAACCGCAGATAGAGAAAGGCACGACTGCAACAACCTACGCCCCTTACACCGGCCAAACAGCCACCCTTACACTGCCCCGCACCATCTACGGCGGCACGGTGGACACAGTGAGCAGTGAGGGGCAGGAGACGCGGAAGCTGCTGACGCTAGACGGGACGGAAAAATGGATGGTATCGGGCAAGTTTTTGGACAATAAAACCGACTGGTACTATGTATCGTCAAAAATTCCGAACGCTGTCGATGCAGTGCCGCAGAAAGGCAACGAGATTTGCAGCCACTATCCTCATGCAGATATCGCTAACACCAATACCGCGCAGGGATGTGCTATTGTGTGGGGTGCTATCCGTGTACGCTGGGGCGACACAATCCCGGATGATGCTGATGCATGGAAAGCCTACCTTGCCGCCCAGTACGCCGCCGGAACCCCGGTGCAAATTGCGTACAAGCTGGCAGAGCCGGTGCCCTTCACTGTGACAGGCGCACAGCCCATCTCTTCTCTGAGCGGCGTGAACACGGTCATAACCGATGCCGACAGTGCAACAGTTACCGGCAGGGCTGACCCCATCAAACGCATCACTGACCTTGAGGACGCAGTAGCGTCCATGACCTAAGGAGGACTGACTATGGCAATTAAATCCAAAGCCCGGCACGACCTGACCCTGCGCTCCATCAAGCGGGAAATCGCCGCAGGACGCGACGTGGCATACTGGCTGGACAAGGCATACACACATCTGGACAGCGGTCTGCTGACGGAGGACGACATCGCAGAGGTGGAAGCCCTTGCGCAGGCGTACTACGACGCATTGGATGCGAAGGACAAGGCGAACGCTGAGGAAATTACGCAGTAAGGAGACATAACGCATGAACGCAGTAAATATCGAAGATTTGCTCGATCTGATTGAATCCATGAAAAGCATATCTGCGGATGAAATTATCGCTGCATCAAAGGAGAACAACGAGCTGGAGCGCATCACGCACATCGCAACGGAAGCAACTTATAAGGCTGTTATCGAAAAGTTGGAAAACCTCCGCGTGTATGCAGTAACCGTTTTGGATAGCAAGGAGTAAGGAGACAAAAAATGTTTCATTATCACTACATTAAAGTCATTGCTGATTCTGAAAACATGAGTACGGAAGAAATCACTTCTGTTCTGCAAAAATACTTTGCAAAACAGAACGATGGTTTTTACCTCGAAATCGACTTGGATAATCATGCCGCTGATTTCGATGGTAGCGGAAAATGGCTCATGCGGTTGGAAGGAAGTATTTTGTGGCTAAATGGCGAATATGTTGCGCTCAGCGGTGTGCAACAAAACAACCCGGACGATAGCGTTATCGTCAAAATTTCCACAATTCGTTATATCATTGTTCACAATAAGGAGTGATATCATGGCAAGCACTACATACCGCCATCTCGGTGACGTCACCGGGATGTTCGCCGCACAAGAGCAATTTCGTGACATCACGAAAATGGTGACGTTTTGTCACCGGTTTGCCGTGCTTGGCACTATGGTGCGCAACGCCGGAGAGTTGCCGCAGCCTTTCTGGCTCGGTGCTGCCTGTGGCGGCGGCTCGTGTAGTGCTGCCCGCTGCGCTGCGAGGGCTTGACCGGAAGAGGATGATCGCCGCCATCAAAAGCGCGCCGCTTGGGAGGGTTGACCGAAAGATAGCTCTTTTGCGGTACGTTGAGCGGCTCCCACAAGCTGACATTGCCGCGCAGACACATTACAGCCGGACAGCGATAGGCTACCGGCTGAAAAGCATTGAAAAAATGCTGGATGTGTGATATACTAATCATGGTTATAGGATTAGCTTTGAGCTTCTGCTCAGGCAATTCAAAAACGGCAGGCTTTCGGGTCTGCCGCTTTTCTTTTTGCACGGATTGTGGTATAATAACATCAACAAATCCACCCGGCCTCTCGAAGAAGCGCATTAGGGTGGATATCTGAACCCGCTAAGCCTCTTAACAATGCGTATCATGGCGGGGCTTTTTTGTTTTATTCGCACTAGTTTTGTCGAAGCTCTTGTCTTGCAAGTCAAAACGTGATATTTTATTTTTGCTTCCAATGTGAAGCCCTTAACAGTTAAGCGCTCATGCGGATTTTTCCGTGTGGGCACTTTTCTTTTTTTGTCCTTCGTTGTACCTTCGTTGTCCTTCACTTTTTGCTGATGCGGTACACTGGATGCACAAGGAGGGATGTTTTATGAGCTATTATCCGACACCCGGAGCGCCCTACGTTCCGCAGCAGCCTGTCAATCCTTACGGCGGCATGGGCACGGTTGGCCTTACCACTCCCCTGCCAAACACGCAGATGCAACAGGCGCAGCCGCAGCGTCCGCAGCCGATGAATGGGCAACAGCCTGTTCAGCAGTCGGTACAAGATGGCGGTTGGCTGCTCGGCAGACCTGTTTCCAGCAGGGAAGAATTTTTGGCAATACCTTCAGACCTGTATGGCAGACCGACCTACTGCCCAGACTTGCGCAGCGGCGTGATCTACTGCAAGCGGCTTAACCCAGACACCTGCGAATCCTATGTGCAGGAGTTTTACAGCCCGGAAGCATGGCGGCAGATGCAAGCACAACAGGCACAGCAGACCGCTGCACCGACACAGCAGTATGTGCCTATTGAGCAGTACAACGCCCTTGTGCATCGGCTGGATGAGCTGGAAAAGTGGCAGAAGAGCTTTTCTAAGCCCGCTACCGCAGCAAAGAAAGGAGAATAAAAATGCCCTCTCCATTTGATATGATTGCTCACAGCCCCATCATGCAGCTTGCAAATCTGGCTCGTGCCGGGCAAAACCCGATGGGGCTTATCCAGCAGTTGAGCGGGCAGAATGCCCCCATCATGCAGGGCTTGAACCTGATTCAGGGCAAAAACGAAGCGCAACTCCGAACGATGGCGCAGAACCTCGCCAAAGAGCGTGGCATCGACCTGAACCAGCTGGCAAGCGTCCTGAATTTGACGCTTCCGAAGTGAGGAGACTTTGCAATGGATGATTTTGAAAACAGCCATTCCGAAAAAGATTTTGACATCAACAATCTGTGTGGCGATGACAAAATATGGGTTCCTTTAATGCTTGGCTTCATTTTCGGTGCTGCCAGCAAAAATTGGGATGACCCAAAAGACGAAAAAGAAAACCCTCCAAGCTGACTTAACAATCCTAAAATAAGCATCCCTCTAAGCGAAACGCTTCTCAGTTTTGCGGACTTGACAAAAACCGCATTTGTTTGGCTTCGCCCATCGCATACGGCGGTGGGATAGCATACGCAAAACTGAAAGGAGTTTTGTTATGGACGATTTTGCAACTGGCTATCTGGCTGGGCAGGACGGCGGCAATAACAACGGCGGATTCTTCGGCAACGAGGGTCTTTGGGCTGTTATTATCCTCGCTATCATCTTCGGCTGGGGCAACTACGGCAACGGGCGCAACGGCAGCGACAACGGTATGGCGAGCTACATCCCCTATCTGGTCGGCACTGGCGCAACCGGGCAGGGCGGCAACGACACCCGCGCGGCTCTGTCTGAGGGCTTCTACCAGCAGGACACCTCCCGCTCTCTGGCGGGCATCCAGAGCGGTATCTGCTCTCTGGGCTATGACCAGCTGGCGCAGATGAACGGCGTCAACACCAACATCGCGAACGGCTTTGCAGGCGTGAACAGTGCCATCTGTCAGCTTGGCTACCAGAACGCACAGCTGGTGAACGGCCTGGAACGCAGCGTGTCCAACGGCGACAATGCCATCAGCCTTGCTATCATGCAGGAAGGCAACGCACGGCAGGCGGGTCAGACCGCTCTTGCCACGCAGCTGGCATCTTGCTGCTGCGAGAACAAGCAGCTGATCGGCGACCTGAAGTACACCATCGCAACGGAAGACTGTGCCACCCGGCAGGCCATCGCAGACAATGCCCGCGCCATCGTGGACAACTGCAACGCCAACTTCCGCAGCATGATGGACTACTTCACGCAGGACAAGATTGCAACTCTGACCGCTGAGAACCAGAACCTGAAGTTCGCCGCTTCTCAGGATCGGCAGAATGCGCTTCTGACCACCGTGATGTCCCAGCAGACTGATACCATCCTGAATCGGGTCAATCCTCGTCCGATTCCCGCTTATCAGGTGGCAAACCCCAACGTGGGCGTGAACTGCTGCGGCTGCTGCTAACCAACACACTCCCCGATAACACCGGGTGAACCATCGGGGCAGGGGCAAGACACCTCTGCCCCTGATTTTTATAGGAGGAAAACATTATGGCTTGCAAAACAAGCTGCCGTCTGTGCCCGCACCTCGTCATCTCGGATGCGGTGACGTTCGCCAATGACACGCTGACCATCAACATCCCTGCTGGCGCATACCAGAACGGAGAGAAGTATTGCATCGTAGTTGCCCAGAGCATCCCGGACACGACCACCATCAACGCTCCTGTGGTCATTACCATCGGTGCAGGAACGACCGCATACCCTCTGACCGACTGCAACTGCGCTCAGGCAACCGCTGAGAGCATCCACACTCGCACCCGCTATGCTACTCGTGTGGCAACATCTGCGACCGGCACCGGCACGTTCAAGTATCTTGGCTGCTTCTGCCGTTCCCACGCTGGTGCGCCCGCGTCTATTTCTTGAGGAGGTGTAGATTATGGGCAAGACTAATTTTCGCCGCATGATGATGCTCCGTGAACACGACAAAGACCGTGAGCCGGAACGTGACCGCCTTGAGGAAGAGCGTGACCGCAGGGAGCGTGAGATGGAACGCCGTCTGCGTAAGCTGGAAAGTGGCAACGACCGCTATCCCTATTATCCGCAGGAGGAGAATCGCTACATCGACCCTTACCCTATCCCCCGCTACCCTGACGTAGAGTATGGGCGCAAGATGCCGCAAATCGGCTTCTCGCAGAACGGCGACTGGGACAAGCGGTCTGGACAGTACGAACGTGGCGGTGCGGACAGCCGCTCGATCAAGATGCCGCGCCAGCACCTCACCCACGACGAAGCAGAGGAATGGTGCGACAGCATGGTGAACGCTGACGGCACAAAGGGCTGTCACTGGACGCTGGAACAGACGCAGGACGTTGCGAAACAGCGCAATATCAACTGTGACCCGAACGATTTCTGGGCTGTCATGAACATGATGTACTCGGATTATTGTCAGGTCGCAAAGCGTCAGTCCGTTGACACTCCGGGCTTTTACGCTGACATGGCAAAGGCATTCCTTGAGGATGCAGATGCCGCAGATGGCAAGGCATATCTCTACTGGGATTGCATTGCTGATAAGTAAAACAAACCCCTGTGCAACCAATCGAGGTTACACAGGGGTTTGTTTTTGTTATTCGTCAAAAATATTTTCGACTGGCGCAAATGTGATGCTTTCCATTCCAAACTTGCACATCGGGCAAATCCAAACGTAGCTTCCATCCATGAATTTTCTATCCATAAATTTTTCTTCTATCTTCATATTTTTGCCTTTTACCCAAGCAATCGTTCCACAACATTGTCATCTAAAGCAAACCGCAAATTTTTCTTTTTCTCTGCAAGTCAGACTTTCAAGTAAACTCTTTTCGCTCATATTCTTCCTTTCTCCCTGTGTGGCCGTTGCGACTGCACAGGGGTTTTCTATTTTAACTTTAGAACTTAGTTTTTATCAAAAGATAATTTTTCGTACATACTTGTTAAGAACATCCTGCATCTCATCTACGACATCCTCAACAGCCTGCTCCTTTTTCAGCCCAAGATACCGAGTGCATGAATCAACATCAACGCTGATGTCGATTACGTCGTTCTTATATGGTTCTCCGGTAAGATCAACACCATATGCAATTTCATAAAAAGGAATTTCACAATTCTCTCCTGTAACTCTATCGAAGCAACTAAAAGTTAATTCGGTGTTTTCATCATATCCAATCTCGTTCAGTTTTTTAATTAGCTCAATAACTTTCATAATAGGTTCTCCTCCTAAATCTTAACTTTTATCGTCAATCCTCCAAGAAATCTTCCAACTCAATCTTCCCGTCTGCCGCTGCAACCGCCAGAGCGTAAACGAACTGTCCAATCGTCATTCCGTGCCGTCTTGCTTCACGGTTGATATACTTGCGTTCTTCCTCGCTCATAAGGATAGTAATGCGCTTGGAACGCTTGCCATCGCCGCTTGCAACACCCTGATGCGATTCCGGCATCGGGATTTTTTTCTTTGTCAAACCAGCTTCTTCTAGTGCGCCGGGAACATCGCCTTGTTCGATAAGACGTTGAACTTCTTTCGCTTGTTTCAGTTTCTTCGGCTTACTTTCGCTTACTACGGCATTGTTTGGCTGTGTTTCGCTGCCTTTGGCTTGCTTTGGCTTAATATTGCTTAACTGTGCTTCATTAGGCCGTGTACGGCTGTCTGTGGCTTCACTAGGCTTAATCTGTGCTTGTTCGGCTTCGTTCGGCTTTGCTTGGCTTACTTCTTCTTCCTTTGGCTCACTTCGGCTTAATGTCTGTTCCGAAAAAATAGGCTGGAAATCAAACCCGCCAAGCAAGCCTGTGGATTTTTTGCTGGTTGATTTCATTCCTCTTCCTCCCAATCTTCATCTTCGAGGTCTGGTACAGCCGGTAAAGACTTCCAATGTGTAATGTTGTGCAATTTCCCATCTTTGCCTATCCACTTTTTAAGACCTCTTTCGTATCTTACGATTTCTACATCGTATTCGTCTTCACTAAATCCAATAACGTATTTGTTTGATTCATTTGGAAGTTTGTGCTTCGACTGCGCCCACTGATTCTCGGAAAGCTTTTCTTTCAGTTTTTCACAGTATTTTTCAGCGAGGTATTGCTGAGAATTATATGCAAGCTCTTTTTCTTCATCCGACAATTCATTAAATGAAACACCAAGATCTAAGAAATAAACCCGTCTTATATCTTCGATGCACGTCATTCCTACAAGGTGCGGGTATATATCATTCATTTTTATCCCCCTCTACAATTTTTTGCGCCAACGCCTTGAAATCCTCTGCACTGGTGCTCTTTGCTGTGTCACCACTAAACAGGCTGTGCCGCTCTGCCTGTGCCTTACGAACGCCCATAGACGGTCTAATCTTCACATCCAGCAGCGTTGTACCCATGCTCTGTGCAATCACAGGAAGCTGCTCCACAACCTCTTTGGACAGGTTCTCCCGGCTCTTGTACTGGTTCAAGAGCAATCCTTCAATCTTCAAAGTCGGATTAAAGTATCTGCGAACATCGCCGATGGTCTGCGAGAGCTGGCTCAAACCAGCCAGTGCGTAACGGTCGGCTGTGATGGGCACGATGATGCTGTTGGCGGCGATCAGTGCGTTCACAAGCGCAAGACCGAGCTGCGGGGGAGTGTCCAGCACAATGTAATCATACTGTCCAGACACGCTTTCAAGGGCTTCTCGCAGCCGGAAATTCTTTCCCATGTCCCGGACAAGCTGCTCATCAATGTCCTTCAATGCGTTGTCTGACGGCAGAATGTCACCAGCTTCACAGTGCTGGATTCCTTCTTCGACCGTTCCTTGCCGGGTCATCACATCGAATAGGGTGCATACATCCTCTGTCTGTGCGCCGTAGGTGTCTGTTGCGTTGCACTGGGCATCGCAATCCACCAGCAAAACCTTCTTGCCAAGCAACTGTAACGCGCCAGCCAGACAGGTGCTTGTGGTGGTCTTTCCTGTGCCGCCCTTTTGGTTGGCAACAGCTATGATTTTTGCCATTTTATCACTCTTTCTTTATTTCATTTTTGCGCCGCAATTTGGACAGTAGTGGTAAAGTTCTGGCGCAGCAGATACTTGACTAAGGAACTTGCAGTTAGAGCATACCCAAAAAGCATCATCTAAGCAAATACTTTCTATCCAATGACCGGCGGGTCGCAAAGAATCTGTATCGTCTTTCAATTCTCTTAATCTTTCAAGTGCATCTTCTAAAGCGATATTATCGCCTTCTTCAAGAAGTCTGTTTCGGTAATATTCCATCAACGGCGCAACGTCTACGATTTTTTTACTCATGCTTTGTCCTTTCTGCATCATCTGCTCAATGTGCTACATCTGGCTACTCTTGCAACGCTTCAATGGAATAGAACGCTGGCATATATCTGTCTACGATACCCGCCTTGTCCACGCTTCTAATCAGATAGCCAACAGGTCTGTCCGGGAACGGAGACCTATTCAAAGACAAAATGTCCTTATACGCAGCCTTTACCGTCTCGTAAACCGCTTCTCTGCGTCTTTGGAGCTTGATTTCTGGATGTTCCTTCTTCATCCACTTCTCAACTACCTTCGCCACGTCAATGCAGTCCTGCTTTTCCAGTTCGTCACACATAGACCAGTCGAAATCATCATATCCGCTTCTGCGGGGCTTTCTCACGGCTTTTTGAGGTTCGACCGGTACTTCGCTTGCCTGTGCTTCAATCAACGTCTCAGACGCTTTAATTTTGGGCTTAAACTTGACTGCCACAGCCTTTCGTGCTACAAGGACTGGTTCGTAGGTCACAACAATGTCAGACACAGCATTGATTTCGTCCACCGCAACGTCAAGCACTCGCTTGCGAAGGTTCTTGTAAACGTCATAGCTGGCTTCCATCGCACCGAGCTGTTCTCTCAGTTTCTTCAGACTGATTTCATGCGGTTTGTTGTCCATATTCAACCAGTCCCGAAGAATCGAATAAAGCAAGATGCTGTACTGCGACTTCATTCGTGACGTGTAACGTAGCCGATACCGAACATATCCGCTTTCAGCAATGTCGAAAAAGATAGAACGAAGGTCTGGGTTGCAGGTGATTGCCACAACATAAGACCTTGTTTCTGGTACATAGTCCAGTTTTGCCCTCGTAAAAAGGACAAAACTTTCAAACGTTCCTTTCTCCTTGTCAATAGGAATCGAAACCGTATTGCCCAAAAAGTGCCTGATCTGCGGCTCAATCCTTCTTGCGTCAAGGCTTTTCAGTCCAAGAAGCTCCCTGTATTCCGCCAAAGTGAACTCTACACGGCTACTGCTTGGGTCTCTCGGATTTATTCTTGATAGGTAAACCTCCAACAACCGAAGCTCTCCTGCGGTGTAGTCCCTGAACTTCGCCCAAACAAGCGATTTACTTTTCTCGACAAGGTTGTTGTCTGATATTTTTGGCATCTGCTCACTTCCTTTAATGGTCTGAAAACAGTATATCACAAGTAGGGGGACGTGTCAACCGCTTTTGTCCCCCATGGCTTGTCTTTTTGTCCCCCATATCATCGGCATTTTGTCCCCCATGACTTGTCAAAACGTCCCCCATGCTTTGTCATTTCGTCCCCCGTCTACTTATTATATATTAAACAAGAAATAAACAAGAGGTTAAATATCATCGTTAAATAGTCGATGACGATAATTCTCAACAATTTCTTTATTTTCCTATTCCGGTTTGTGGATAACTGAACTTTGTATTTGCTAAATAAGACTGTAGCCGGAGAAAAGCCGTACATCGTTAGTCACATTAAACGTGGACGGATTGTGGATAGGTGTACAAAAAGTGGATGGAAAGGTATACCTAATCTGCACGATGGGGGACAGATTGACAAGCCGACCAATCACAGACAATAGATTTACGATAATTCGTCATTTATTCCGAGTGAATGTTGTCGATTTACAGCCTATGGGGGACGGATTGACAAGGCGAATTTGCCCGATAGGTGTACAAAAAGTGGATGGACGTGTACAAAATGTTCTGCAAAAACTGCGATAATTCGACAATCAGCGCAAAATGTTTTCCTCGTTGATGGTATAAGAATCGTTTCGTTTCATGGCCGCAGCTTCCCCACAATCCTGTGCCTGATATAAAATCTGCATATTGGGTTGTGTTCCATCTGGGTCTGGGTCAGTTTTGGTAGCCTGTGCCATCTCATAATGACCTGTGATGGTGCGGCAGACGGACACACGATCACGCAAAGTCGTGTGAAGGTTGGCTACCATTTCGCACAAAACAGCAAGGTAATCTGAGCCGTGATTGCCATAGATCAGATAGCACAGCAGGTCAATTTCTTGCGGATGGGCTTCTTTGATATGCTCTATCAGCGTATCTCTCTTTCTCTCGGTGCTGACATCGCTAGCCAGACTTTCCAATAAGCCAGGATGCAAACAGGCGTCTATGTACGGCTTGGCCGCAACACCGCAGCAAACGAACCACTTTATGATAGTAGAAGCATCTGGGGTCATTGTCCCTTGCTCATAACGAAAAATGGATGTCCGGCCTACACCCATTTTGTCCGCAAGCTTCTGTTGGCTAAGCCCGGATTCCGCTCTTGCCATCTCTAACACTTTTGCCACTCGTATCCTATAATCATCCATAAATACCCCTCTTTCGACAAAATGATACAAAAGTAAAAGAATTCAACTGATATATTGTTCAAAATGTGAAACAATAATTGAAAAAAGTCGCTATTTCATTGAAACAGCGAGATGTGATATAACTGTATTGTCAAAAAATTCCAAAGAGGAGTGGAACAAAAATGAAAGAAACTGTAATCTGGAACCATGAACGTATGCCGATCATCGACGGAATGCCTGCCAGCGTTCCCGATGGGCAACCACACACACCTGAACCATGGGAGGAAAGCTAATGAACCGAACCGTAGATGATTTGATTGTCCCATACGCTCGCAGACGTACGCTGGAGCTTGTCCTGAGCCTTTCTGGGTACGAAGCTGATAAAGATGCTTACATCGAAGCAAAAGGCATCCTGGAACGCGCCGTAGCCGCTTTAGACGACGGACGAGACCCGGCAGACAGCATCGAACGCATTGACGGACAGCTCATAGAGCTGTGATTGGAGGAAAGATGGATAGGCGTTGTCCCTTTTGACTTGAACACTCGTGGCTTCCGCGAAAAAGCTAAAAAGCGCAAAAGTTGTTAAAATGGTATTGACTACACAACTGAAAGATGTATATTTGTATCAAATGAACATCTGCACTTACCGATCGGGAGGATATGCCACAATGAGTGAACAGGAAAGAGCCAAGATTGACCGATTTATTGCATGGCTGCTGGAACATCCTGAGAAGATTCCGGCAGCGGAACAAGCACTAGACCTAGAGTAACAGAAAATCCCTTGCGCAGAGCTATACCAGCCCGGCACAAGGGATTCTTTTATTTTACCGGGTCAGAACCACTTCTTTTTTCGGTTTCTACGGTAACGATATTTTCTGCTGTTGCTATATAGCACACGGTCGTTGCCTTTTAGCAAGGCCTGCATGAACCAGAAACAAAAGGCACAGCCACACAACAGGTAATACACAGACTTACCTCACATCTTCTCGATCAGGTTCATCAGAGCTTCACGCTGCTCCTTTGGCATAGATTCAAGTTTTCTTCTAATCCGTTCCACTGCTACATCGACTTCGCTTTGCGGCTGCTGGGGCGGGTTTTCTTTTTGATTACCAGAAACCAAAGCATCCACGCTTATTTCAAAATAAGAAGCTATCTTGTCAAGCGTTTCATATTTCAATGTTTGCTTTCTTCCGTTCTTCAAATCGGTCAAAGACCCACGGCTTGCGCCCGATTCCTTGCACATAGTGGTCACGTTTACTCCACGCTGCTTGCAGAGATTTTCAATATTTTCGTACAAGTTTGCCATAATTCCAGTCCTCGCATTGTAAGGTTTGCTGAAATTACGCGAACGCTTAAAAAAGGCCTTGCATTTTACGCGAAAGCGTATTATACTAAGACCGTACCGCGAAGGCGTAATGAATGATTTCTAGCAGCTTCATTATATTACACTTATGCGTAAAAATCAATAGCCGGAGGTGAAATAATGGCTGAAAAAAAACCTCTGTGTGACTTTGGCAAACAAATCGAGATTGCTCTTATCCAAAAAGACAAGACCAATGACTGGTTGATTGAAAAAGTCAAAGAGGATACCGGACGATATTTTGACCGTTCTTACCTTTTCAAGGTTAAGACAGGGAAGCTGGAAACACCCGGCATCAAGAAAAGCATCTGCCGGATTTTGAATATTCAGGATTCGGCAGATTGAGAAAGGAGAAAAATGGAGCAGATCATCACCTTGAAAGTAGACCTTGAATACCCGGAAGAAGCGCACCACGCCATTAACAAGGCTGTGGAAGCCTACGAGGAAAGCAAAAAGCGCTGGGATGCCTTTGAAGTCAACGAAGCCAAAAGCAGAGCACGAGACATTTTGTACAACCTGTGCAATGAAGGTTACAGTATGATATGGACGGTCACGGATGGCGCTGTCGGCCTGACGATCTGGAAGAGTTTTAAGGAGCCTTGTGTTGGCCAGTGCTATATGCCAAAAGAAAGCCTGTTTGACATCTGGGTCGAAAAGCTAGTTGCGCTGTGCATTGCCACAGGCAAGGAAGTCCCGAAGTTCATCACAGATAAGGCTGGTGAGTGTTGGTAATGAAATTTCGTAAAGCGCAAAGTCGCAAGCGCAGACTGAAGCTGGTAATGGCAGCTGGCGTATCCAGAAACGATGCCAACAAGGTGCTGTGGATGGAGAAATCCATCAACCAGTGCTTTGAGCGGCACAATCGGGAAGCCAAAAAGGCAGGTAAACCGAATGAAGATGGAGATTAAATATTGCGAGCGCTGCGGAGCTTTTTTGGGTAGGGTAAACCCACGCAAAAAATATTGCACACAATGTAAAAGAGATGTCTCGTGTGAGCAAAAGCGCGCGAGACGTAAAGCATTGAGTTCAGGACGTGGGTTCACTCCAGTAAAAACCGTGTGCCAATGGTGCGGTAAGCCAATGATTAAAATGTCTGCGGCACAAAAGTACCACAAAGATTGTGCGAAAGATGCAGCCTTTGCAAGTATTGCGAAACATCAGAGCATACGAAGAGAACGAGCCTTGAACGAGAAAGCACTGGAAGAAAAAAAGATTCCATCCATAGGGCAGGTTCAAACTCTTGCAGATAAGCTGGGCAAGCATTACGGTGAGGTGTCAAGGATGCTTGCAACAGGGGAACTGACTTATGAATGGTAAATACTACGGTCAGCGGGAAATCCGCTGGCACAGCCGTGAAAAGGAACGGCTTGAACGCATTCGAAGAAAGGATAAAGATGAAAGTATTCGTGGAAATCGCCCTGATCTGGGGCATTGTCTTAGCGTTTATTCTCGCAGTGTTTCTGCTGAACTTCTGGCTGGTGCATCACATCGAGCTTTTAGTCGGAGCTAAGGCGACATGGTACATCATAGGTGCTGGCGCTTTGATGACAACCGGTTGGATTTTTAGACGCAGAGAACCAAAGAACACAGAGGAAAAGGCATGACGCTGGAAGCCGCTCTTGAAGAACGCGATATGAAGGCATCGGAGCTTATCCGCAGAAGTGGCGTGTCGGCTCCAACGATATACAACATAACAAGTCCGAATAAAACACCGTACAAGACGGGAGTTAAGGCTGATACGCTTGCAAAAATAGCCGAAGTGCTAAATGCAATAGTCATGATCGATGCAAGCAAACCATTTTTATTCGATATCATTCTGAAAGAAGGGAAAAAATGAAAACCGTAAAAGGAAACGTGCTTACCATACTTGGTATTGTCGCCGCAATCGTAGCCGTTAGCTGTGGCGATACAATAAATGGCTGCGAGACTACAGTACAGATGCTTGGATGGGCATTTGTTTCACTGATGTTACTAGCTACCGCTCTGGTTTTGTGCGCGCTTGGAGTGAGCGCGGAAAAAGAGCATGAAGATAACGAACGGATGGGGAAGCTGAACCACATTCCCGCTCATACTAACAAGTGGAGGAATGTACGGTGAAATGCCCAGTGTGCGGTAGCGACAACATTACAACGATTGACAGCCGGTCTGACAACGATAGCATTGTTCGCCGCAAGAAGTGCATTGCCTGTAACCACCGGTGGTCGACCATCGAGATCGACAAAGACCAGTGGTACAGTGCGTTGCAAATCAAAGAAGGACGCAAGAGAGGGAGACCAAAAGATGATTAACCTTGACAGATTCGGTGGTGTGACCGAGCCGGAGGATGGCGTGTACTTTATGACCAACGAACAAATGGCAGAAGCTAAAGAAGCTGACCGGCTGGCTGAAATCGAGGACTTGCGGTCTGAAATCGACGACATGGAAGCGGAGCTGAAAGACCTCCGTGCGCAGTTGGCAGAACTGATGGCTGGTTGATTTTGTACAGCCAAGTTAAGCCAAAGTAAGAACAATGAAGCCTAATGAAGCCGAAGAAAGGAAAGAAAATGGGCAAATACAAGAAAGAAATTAAGCACTGCGAAAAGTGCAATAAGCCGTTTTCAGTGTTTCCGAACAGCACCGAAACTCTTTGCGCAAACTGCAAAAGGAACAACTTAGAAGAAACGCTCCGCAGAAACGGTCATGCACCGCAGCATATGCTTGTCAGGAGACCTTATGACAGATTCACGGAAGCGTTTGCTGTCGAAGATGCCGCAAGAAGGGCTTTCCGGGACGAAAACACAAGCATCGAGAAAACGTGCCGTGACTGCGGCAAAGTGTTCGAGATTACTCGTGCAGAGCGCATTTTCTTTGAATCGCATAACATGGCATTGCCTAAGCGTTGCCCGGCTTGCCGTAAAGCAAGAAAAGAAGCGAGGAAGGAGAACAACTGATGGACAACAGCAAAATCCATGAAGCTCTAATGGCTGTTCAGTCAGAGCTGAAAGCTCCGAAGGGGCAAATGAACAAATTCGGTGGATACAAGTACCGCTCGTGTGAGGACATCCTTGAAGCGGTCAAGCCCATCTTGAAAGCGCATAGCCTTGTGCTGCGGCTTTCCGACAAGCCTGTTATCGTTGACAGTTGGCACTACATCGAAGCCACTGCAACAGTTGAATCGCAGGATGGAGCCACCTACACGGTGACTGCATACGCTCGTGAGCCTGAGTTTAAGAAGGGCATGGACGATTCGCAGATTACCGGCACTGCAAGCAGCTACGCTAGAAAGTACGCTCTGAACGGTCTGTTCTGCATTGACGATACGAAGGATGCTGACACGGACGAGTATCAAAAACAGACTGCAAGCAAGGCGAACAAGCCTGCGCAGAAGCAAACGGAAGCGGAAACCATCCCCCCATGCGCTTGCTGCGGAAAGCAGTTACAGCCTATTCAGTACAACAACCGCACCGTATCGCCGCTGGAAACCGCAAGAAGCACGAAGAAACGCTTTGGGCGTGTCCTGTGTTGGGACTGTGCTCAGAAACAGCCGAAGGAGGGCTAAATAATGCTCAATTCTATCGCAATTCAGGGTCGTCTGGTTCACACGCCAGAAGCTAAGGTCACGAAGTCCGGCAAGGATGTTTGCACGTTCAGCATTGCTTGCGACCGCCAGAGTGGCGGTCAGAAGGAAACCGACTTCTTCAACTGCACCGCATTTGGTAATACGGCACTGTTCGTTTCCAAGTGGTTCCAGAAGGGCAGCCTGATTCTGGTGACTGGTAGCATCCAGACCCGGAAGTATACCGACAAGCAGGGAAACAACCGCACCGCAACGGAAATCATGGCAAACAAGGTTGACTTCTGCGGTGGCAAGTCTGACAGCAAGCCCGCTGATCGGGCGCAGGATGCACCGCAGAACTACTCTCAGGGCAACGCAGATGACTTTTCTGTGATTGACGATTCATTGGATTTGCCCTTTTAGGACATAAACAATGACCGCCTACCTTATATAAGAGCTGTGCTATCTGGCTGGACGGGCGCTTGGAAAGATGATTACCTGTTGTCTCAACTGCACATCACGCCACCAAGCCTGCCACGACACTTGCGAAAAGTACAAAGCAGAGAAGAAAGACTTCGAGGAACGCAAGGCTTTCGTGTATGAGCTGAACAACAGCCAGAGCGTGTACCACCGTGATTATGAGGACAAGCACCGGGAACGTAACAAGAAACGGTTTCTCGGAAGTGAATTTAGAGGTGAAAGATAAATGGGAGCTTTTATTGCAAGACAGCCTAATGGTCTGTTGTGCAGGTTTTCTTCGGTTGTCGATTGCATTACCGATTACAACATGACCGAAGATGAATACATCGAAATGTGTGCCGAAAAGGCACGAGAAGAAGCAAGAGATGTTCTTGACCACTATATGCAACCGTTTGAACTGGTGGACAAGCGATTCTACCCGAACAACATGACAGTGGAAGAACATAAGCGAATTATGAAGGAAATGGAAAAGCCCGCTGACAAAGCAACTCATATTCCGTGAGCTTAGAGGTGAACGGGGATGAGCAAAAGAAAGTATAAACCGGGCTGTTACATCATTTCACTTGATGACCTGATGAAGCAGGAGTTTGTTTACTGCGCCGGAAAACTTGTTCACAAAGGCTGGTTTGGTAGCTGGCAACTGCGATATGCAAATAGCGAACTTGCTAAACTGCGTATCAGAGAAGCTAAAAAGGTCGAGGACAACGAATGAACACCGGCAAACAGTTTGAAGCAGACTTCAAGGCATCCGTCCCATCCGATGCGTGGTGCTACCGCCTGAAAGACAGTGCTACCACCTACTACGGCGGCAACGAGAGCCTGTCGTTTTCCATCGACAACATCTGCGACTTCCTTGTATACCGATACCCGATGAACCACCTGTTCGAGCTGAAAACTATTGAAACGCCTTCTATCCCTCTGGAAAAGGTGTTCGGCAAGTACGACAAGGCAAAGTGCAAATACCGCAAGGAAAAGCACATCACTGACATGGTGGATGCAATGGGATACAGCGGTCAGACCGCCCATGTGATAGTCAATTACCGGGCAGTCAACCGCACCTTTGCAATTCCTGCCAGCAAGGTTCTAGCGTTTCGCTACAACGAGAGCCGGAAGAGCATCCCTTGGCAGTGGGCAGAGCAAGAGGGAATAGAGGTCAAAGCAAAAAGGCTGCGTGTCCATTGGCGGTATGACGTGGATGGGCTGCTGGAAAGATTGGAGAAAGAACATGAAAAAATGGACTAAACAACTTCTGGAAGAAAGTGGCTATGAAATAGAAAACGCGCAAATTGAAAGCGTTCGACTTACTATGGCAGACCACGGAGTTTTAACTTCAGATTTGGTGCTTAATGGCCATGGATGGGGCGTTTGCTATGGTGGGTATGTTCTCGGCAAGGGGCATCTTGGAAGCAAAGACTTTGAGGGGTACGGCTCTGGCATGGAAGCGATTATGCGAATCATGGACACAGTTGGCGTTGAGGAATACGGTCAAATGAAAGGCAAGTATGTTCGCGTCGCCACAAAAGGTCTTGGAAGTTCCGTAAGAATCATCGGAAACATTTTGGATGATAAGTGGTTTGACTATGAATCTTTCTTTGCAGATAAAAAGGATGAAGAAAATGAACATCAAGTGTGACCGATGCGGTGAAACATTTGATTTGAGAGATTACACAACGCTTTCAAGCATTCAAATGATCGTAAGTAACATCGGATGTCCACAAGAATATGAGTTCAATCTTTGCCCTTCTTGCATGGCAAAGCTGAACGACTGGCTGAAAGGAGAAAAAAGTGAGTAAGAAAGTTTCAGACATTCTGCCAAAGACGGAAATCTTGGCACAGTTGGCAGAAGAAGCGTCCGAACTGGCACAGGCTGCGTTGAAGCTGCGCCGGGCGATGGATGGCACGAACCCGACACCGAAGAGCGTAGAAGAGTGCGAAGAAAATTTGCTAGAGGAACTAGCAGACATTAAAGTTGCGTTCGCGGTCTATTTGTCTGATTCAAAACCATGTATCAAGGCAAGAGTTTCGGAGGAAATCTACAAGACCGCCGAGATAAAGCTTGATCGCTGGCTCTCTCGCCTTGAAGCAAAGGAGCAGTCAGATGAATAAGCATGGAAACCGCCCATCAAGCGGAAAACAGGCGATGTCAACCAACCTCCGCAAAATCGCACGGCAGAACCAATTGTACGGCTTTCGCATGGCTCTGGATGGCGTCACTGCCACATGGGGCGCACTGATTCAGAATCTTCGGTGCGATGCAGACCTGACCGATGAACAGGTGCAAAAAATCATCCGCATTGGTGACAGGTACTGGGAAATGGTCGGCAAATTCAAAGAAGAGGATATGACCCCTGACGAGTTTGCAGATTACATCACCGCAAAGTCAGAACAGGTCGAAAAAGAGCTGAGAGAAAGGTGGAGCTGATGGATAAGGAACAGCTTGCCATCGCACGGTTGCAGGACGCGGCAAGGCTATCTGAGCATCGGTACAAGAAACCGCTCATGGTCACATACTCTGGCGGCAAGGATTCGCAGGTGCTTGTGGCTCTGGCTGAACGTGCAGGAATCAACTTCGAGGTGGTCAACAGCCATACTACAGCAGATGCGCCGGAGACGGTCCATTTCATTCGTGAGCAGTTCAAGGCAATGGAAGAACGGGGAATCAAATGTTCCATCGTCATGCCACGATACAAGGACAAGCCCGTATCCATGTGGACACTGATCCCGCAAATCATGATTCCACCAACGAGGCTTATGCGTTACTGTTGTTCTGTGTTGAAGGAAACATCTGGTAAAAATCGCTTTATTGCAACTGGCGTTCGTTGGGCTGAGTCGACATCGAGAAAAAACAATCGTGGGATTATGGAGTTTAACCATCGTAACAAAGAAAAAAGAATTACGATGATGGGCGACAACGATGAAAAACGACAACTGTTCGAGACCTGCAACCTTAAGGGCAAGATGACAGTCAATCCGATCGTGGACTGGTCTGACGATGATGTGTGGGACTACACGCACAGCGAGAACCTTCCTATCAATCCATTGTATTGCGAAGGGCAGAAGCATGTTGGCTGCATCGGTTGTCCAATGGCCGGTAGGGGGGGCAGACAGCGTGAGTTTATGCGCTGGCCTGCCTACGAGAAAATGTATATCTCGGCGTTTGAGCGAATGCTTGATGTTAGAAAAGCAAAATGCCTGCCGTGCGACTGGCAGACCGGCATGGACGTTTTTCGCTGGTGGATGGAAGATGACAACATCAGCGGTCAGTTGAGCATGGACGATTTGATGGAGGATAACAATGTTTGATTTTTCAAGTGAGCTTTTTGGATTTATGAATCAACGCCCTCGTTATGAACGAGAACTGAAGGAAGATACCGTAAATGGCTATCACATTGACACTTGCGCCGTTGACGATAGGGATTGGAATTATGAAACGGCGATTCAACACGAACAATTTAGGGGTGGGGAGTGGATTGTTGTTCGAGGATATGACAGCAAAGAGGAAGCAGAAGCCGGGCACGATATGTGGGTAAAGAGCGCAAAAGATGGTTTCCAAAAGCTGTACGATGTATTTGAAGAAAAGATTTATCCAAAAGAAAAGAAAGAAGAAAAGCCGGTTCACTTCATTTTGACCTATGCCTGTGATCGATGCATGACCTCCATGAAGCATGAAGCGTACATGACAAAGAAAGAGTTTCAAGAAAAAAGGATTTGCCCGTTTTGCGGTGGGGAACTTCGCATGAGAGAATTTGAAATTATGAACAGGTGGTAACGATGATGTTTGAATTTGCAACTCGCTGGCTGGTCTGCCTAGTCCTTCTGGCGGTAGTAGTTCAGTCCGAACGGACAATCAAAGACATGGCAGACAACCTGTTTGAAGAGCATCAGGCAATGCTCGTCTGGCTGTTCGTCAACGTGTGTCTGGTCGTTTGTACGGCAGTTGTGATGGGGTGGAAATGATGGAAAACGAACTTTACTGTCCGATGAAGATGACCAGCAATCCGCTTGGTCGTTGCGTATGCGAGAAAGAAAAGTGCGCTTGGTGGCGGCAGTTGGACAACTGCTGTTCCGTCTGGTGGATTGCACGGAAGCTGGACAGCATCGAAACAAAGATGAAGATGTGAGAACATGAAAAAGCGAATTTACCTTGTTCTCGAAACCGAAGCGGACGAGGATGACAAGAGCATCCGTAGCGATATTGAGCAAGAACTTGGTATGGCTACACATTATTTTGAAATCGTTTCTTATAGCGAAAATGGTTTTCAGGATAAGTGGAGAAACACAAAAGAAAACCCGCCAACAAAGGATGATTCCACATACGGAAAAGTCATTGCAATGTATGCGGACTCAGCAATTTCACAACCGGCTAAGTGGGATTTTGTGGCTGATGCGCCGGACTTATTTCAGTTTTGGATGCCATTTCCTAAACCGCCAAAGGAGGTCTGACACATGGCAACACCCCCGAAGCGTGGTCGTGGCAGACCGCCGCTGACCGAAGCGGAAAAGAAAAAGCGTGAGAAGCGGGCGCAAAAGGCGAAAGAAGAAGCCGCTGCGAAGCGCGAGAAAGAGCGTGAGAAGAAGAAACAACAAATGCTTAACAAGCGGAAATCTATCCGCTCACAGGTGAGTAAAAAGGTGAAAGAACAGCAAGAGTTGGCTATCGAGAAATCTAAGATGATGAACACGGGCGATTTGCAGTCGAGAATCGGTAATGAAGAGGACAAGAAGGTCATCGGCATGATTGCAGCCAAGTATTTTGGCGATCTTCCAAGCGTGGACATGAACAACCCGATTGAAGTGCAGCAGCGTCTTGACTTCTTCTTTGACGCTTGCATCGAAGCTAGAATCTCTCCAGTGGTGGAATGGATTGCACTGGTGCTTGGCATCGAATGGGTGAGTTTGAAGCAGATTATGGCGGGTAAACGCCGTGACGATAGCTTGCAGCAGAAGTACATCCTGAAGCTGATTCTGCAAATGCAATCCATGTGGGCGTACAACGGTATGTATGGTCAGGAGAACCCGGCAGAGTGGATTTTCCGAGCCAAGAACTATTTTGGTATGCGTGATAACGTGGAAGTTACTGTTGCGCCGCCTGAACAGCCGTTGGGCGATGCCCAGAGCGCAGAGCAGTTGGCTCAGAAGTACCAGACGGCTTTGCCGAAAGGAATTGACGTGGAGTACAGAGAGGTGACAAGCGATTGGAAGTAATCATCGGCAAAGAATCATGTAGCGATGTGACGGTCTCAAGATATCAAATAAGAAAAGAAAAAGGGCTGTGCCCAAGATGCGGAAAACCTAACAACAGCGGTTTTGTTGCTTGTGAAAAGTGCCGTGAAGAAGAAGTTCTCACGAAACGCTGGTATGAATCGCATGGTTTCTGCCCTATCTGTCATAACGAATCAGCCCCAAAGCATAAACTTTGTGAAGTTTGCCTTGTGAAAACAAGCGAAAGGAACGCAAAAAGGCGTTCAAAAATGACAGTTGAACAGAAAAAAAGGCAGGCAGAATCCGCAGAGAGAACAAGAAGAAAGCACATTGAACAGGGCTTATGCGGGAAATGTGGCAAACGCCCCTCGTGGGGTGGCAGGCAATTATGTTACGAATGCACGTTAAAACAAAGACGACAAAACAGCAAAAAGAAATACGATTATAAAGACCCGAATGGGTGCTTTAGATGCGGTAAACCATGCGTTAAAGGTAAACGTCTTTGCCCTGAGCATTATAAAATCTCTTGCGATAGCATTAAAAAAGCAAGAGAATCTACCGCATTTGCAGAAGCTCAGAAGAAAAACAAAGCGAAAATTGATGCTATGTGGAGTGAAATGATATGGAGAGAGCAGAAGAACGCAAGTTGATTGACTTCTCAGACCCGTGTCTACGCACGTTTCTGCCTGTCCTCTTGCAAGACCACACAACAGGCAAGAACATCATCTGGGCGACAGACCCGCCGCCTGAACTAGGCGTGGGCTTTGCAGATGAAATCACACTGGAACAGCTAGACAAGGTTCAACTTGTCCCTCGTGTGCAGAAACGGCTTGTAGACCAGAAAAAACGTACCAGCAAGAAAGCAGAGGTGTTTACGCCGACTTGGGTTTGCAAGAAGATGGCAGACGTTGCCGAAAACGACCTGAAAGGCGAGGACTGGAAGAAGTACATCAACCATAATGTGCTTGAAGTCACCTGTGGAGAAGCGCCGTTCCTCACAAGCCGATACGATACCACAACAGGGCAGATGATTGCCGTGCCGGACAGAATCGGTCTGCTGGATAGAAAGCTAAATGTTCTGGCAGAGCAGTTCCATGACTACAATATGTGGATGTTCTGGGCAATTAGCGCCTACAAATCGACATACGGCTATGAGTGGCAAGGAGACAACCTCTTTCTGACAAGGTGCAACCTGTTCCTGACACTGATTGAAAATTTTAGGTATCGGTTTGATGCTGAAAAGCTAGAAATTGGCTTCATGCATATTTTTCTTGACTGTATCGCAGACATCATCTCATGGAACGTCTGGCAGATGGATGGTCTGAAAAAGACCGTACCCGGAACGGGCATTCCGTGCAAAATCAAAGACTGGAAAGCAGACAAAGAAATCCTGTTTAAGGACGTAATGTAACATGGCTGTTTTAATAATTATTGTTGGCATTGTGTTTACATCGACCCTGTTCTTCATCGGGTGGCTGATTGGCTACCCTATTTACAGAATATGCAAAAGAGAACCTGTGTTTTACGATTCAAATTATGCTCTCGGGTTGTGCTTGCCTTCGCTGGTTGTAGCTGTATGTAGCCTTATCATTCAGATTATGGCCATTATGGGTCAATGAGAGGTAAAAGTAATGCAGACTGACAGAGGAATCTACCACAAGCGAGTATGCGAACGCTGCGGAACGATACAGGAAGCCAAAACAATGAACCCTAACGAATACTTCAAGGACTGGGCATGGCGCAGGGACACAGGCGACCTGTGCCCGGAGTGCTATGCAGAGTATAAGCGAGTGATCGGGCGGTTCAACAGGGGAAAGAGAGGACAAAGAAGATGACAAGATGTTCTGTATGGCGTTGTAAGCAGTGTGGAGCGATTATCTACAATGCAAAAGATGCAAAAATTCCTGACAATGCGTTTGATGAACTTTTTGGCCTTGAGACTATTTGCAACAATTTAACGGGTTTTAGCCTGCCAACAGTCAAATGCACGCACAGATGCGACGCGCAGACCATCGGTCTGTGTGAGTTTATCGGTTGGAGGAAGCAAGAATGATTTACTGCACCACCGAACATTGCTCTTGCATGGGCATCAAGCAGTTCTCCGCTGGTAAGGCTATCCGATGCACAGCAGAATCCTGCAAGAACAAATCTGAGCCATCCTGCGGCTCTTGTAAATAGTACGCAGAGCCAGAGGGCGTGTGTGTAAACGACCAGTCGGAACACGTTGCAGACTTCGTGTGGGATGAACGTGGATGCAAGGAATGGGAGAAGAAAGATGAAACGTCAGCAGACCTATAAAGGGCTTATTGGCAAGGGCTGGTACGACCAAAGCGAATACAGTCACTATTTTGCAGCGTGGGCAAACCACCGAAACAACTGGGCTATCCGCAAGGCTGACAACCGCAAGCTGGCAAAGGCAAGATTGAAACAGATTGAACGCCAGCAAATCAAAAAGGAGCTGGACGAGTATGAGCTATGATATTTCACTTTGTGACCCTGTAACGCATGAAACGCTTAAAGCGGATAGCGTACATTTTATTGCAGGCGGCGTGAGAATTGTGGGTGGAACAGAAAAACTGATGTGCTACGTCACATGGAATTATAGAAAGTTCTATCGGCGTAATGATGTGCTCGGGAAAAAAGGAATTCGTTCTATCTACGGCAAGACGGGAGCTGAAAGCATCCCGATGCTGGAAAAGGCTATTGCCGCTTTGGGTGATGATACAGACGATGACGACTATTGGCACGCGACAGAAGGCAATGCAAAGCGTGCGCTGTATTGGCTGCTTGAATTTGCAAAAATGCGGCCAGACGGCGTGTGGGATGGTGATTGAATGAATAACACGATGTGGCACCCGGCAAGCGAAGTGCCGAAAGAACGAACGGAACCTTTGTTGCTTGCGATTAAGACAACGTGGCGTGATAAAGATGGAAAAATGTTGCAAGGAATCTCGCCGACAGCGTACTTTCTTGGCTGTTACGCAGACGGTCAGTTCTGGGATGAGATAGGCGAGAGACTGCCGAAAGATGTGACGGTAACGCATTGGATGGCGTTTCCGATGGTATAGGAGGACAATATGAATGAAAGCAAAGTGATTTGGCATTCCATTGAAAAAGAAGGACTTCCGCCTGAACACAAGTCAATCTTCTTCAAATTTAAGGGCACAGATAGATGGAGAAACGGTATGTTTGAGACCGTTTCCAATACGGTGCTTATTACTTTTGAAATGAACAATAAAGAAAAGTATGTAACTACGTCACATACTTTGGATGGAAGATGGGAAAAAACTGCTATCACTCTTAATCAAAAAATTATTGCGTGGGCAGAGCTTCCGCTTCCGTATTATGAGGACTGAACGCATTGGTACATTGTAAAACACTGGGCGTATATGCCAGAACCACCTACGGAGGAACAAATATGACGAACAAGAAGTTTGGCATCATCGTTATGGACTTGAGCCTTTTCGACTTTGGGCCGAAGCCACCTTGCGGGTACATCAAGGCAAAACATATCCGCCCGGCATACGGCAAAGGCACAAGGCCTGTAAAGGCGCATAAGCGAATCACGAGAACGAGAGAGGGATTCAGAAAGTGAAAAAGCTTAAATTTCCTGAGGATTTCTTTGCATACGAAAACCCGGACTGCCCCGACAAGGATATTGAAAAAGCCGTGAACAGGATGAAGAACTGGATGAAGGGCGAGACCTACAAGAGCAACCCTTGGTTCTTTATGGCTGCTGGAAACTATCTGATTGTCGGTCTGATTGCTGAGGACGGACAGAAAACAATCTACGTTGCACGAAAGTATTATGAGATAGTCAACATTCCGGGCGAAGGCTGGCTGCGCGAATCTGACGCTGAGTGCCCATTCTGAGGAGGATTAAAAATGGAAGAACTTAAGAGATGCCCGTTCTGCGGGTCTATTCCTACGTTATATCACGATGGATTGCATCAAGTGGATTCAAAGAGAAGATACCACACAACATGGATGATTCTGTGTGAAAAGTGTAATAATGCATCAATGAGCAATAGCGCTTACTATAGCTTTGATGAAGATGGCGTTTTGTCACCGTATGACGAAAAAGACGGACGACAAGAAATCATCAGCCGGTGGAACAGCCGTTACAAAGAGGATTAAGTATGGAGCAGGGACACAAGCCGAGAACATCAATGATTCTTCTGTTGGAACACGTTCATGCGATGGACGAGGTGACAGACGAGGAATTTGGAGCATTCGTCCGCAACTATGCACAGTATGTTGAGACTGGGATTGAGCCAGCGTACGACGACGATCGTGCTATGCGGATGCTCTGGAAAGTCGTTAAGGCGTTCGATGATATGAACGTGCAGAAGATGGAAGAACGTGATAAGCGTAGACGAGAAGCAAACAAGAAAAATATAAGCAAGCGTTGGAACGATAAAAAATACGAAAGCATACCAATGGTATCACAGGATACGAATGGTATAAATGGTATACCAAACATACCAACTGATACGAATGGTAACTTATCTGTATCTGATTCTGTATCTGAATCTGATAAAAAAGAAAAATGTGAAAAGAAAAATACCAACGAAGTAAAACGCTTTAAAGCACCGACTGTCGAGCAAGCCAGAGAATACTTTTCCGAGAAGGGCTACATGGAATCAGAAGCAGAGCGGTTTGTTGACCACTTCACGGCAAATGGCTGGAAGGTCGGCAAGTCGCCTATGAAAGACTGGAAAGCTGCTGCACGGAATTGGATGCGTAACGTGAAGGACTGGAACGGTGGCTACCAGCAGACAATGGCTGAATTGCCTGACGAGGGAGACTTTCTGCGGTGAATATTGAAAATCAGACCCAATACATCCTGCTTGGGGCAGTACTTACGTTTTCTGAGTATGCCGATGTGTTGCAAGACCTCAAAATCGACGATTTCTGCCCTGAACTGCATGATACGTTCGCTGCCATTCGTGGCTATTGGGAACACAACGACAAGTGGAACCCGGTAGAAGTCATGGGGCGGTACGATAACTGCAAGAAAGCAATGAGCGAATGCCTTGATGCCTTCGGCGCAGAGTTCATCCGCAACGTCACCCACGACATGATGCTTGGATGGGCTGGAATCGTCAAGGAACAGGCAGCATTGTCCAGAGCCAGAGAACTTGCGTTCAAAATCGTTGATGGCTCGACCAGATACGCAGACCTGACGGGCATTTATGAGCAGCTAGGCGAAGCTATCAATTTACACAACGAGAGAAGCGATTTCATCCCGATGTGCGATGGCATAGACAATTACATCCGCAAGTTGGATGATAAGCCGGAGTATATCAGCACAGGACTTAAAGTGCTGGACAACAACTTGCATCTTGTGCCGGGCAACTTCGTTGTGATCGGCGGCAGACCGTCTGCTGGTAAGACCGCTCTGTCTCTGCAACTTGCCTGTGAAATAGCCAAGAACGGGCGCAAGGTGGCGTATTTCAGCCTAGAAACAGACCCAGACACGCTTTATGCTCGTATTATCGCAAACCAGTTAGGCGTACCGCTACATACGGTCAAAAACAAGACCGTCAGCATTGACGAGCTTGACCGGCTGGCAGCCATCAAGAAATATCCTCTGTTCGTCCGCTCTGCCGCTGGTAAGAGTGTTGGGTGGATTAGAACGCAATCCATCAGAATGCAGGCCAAAGTAGTGTTCATCGACTATTTGCAGCTTATCCATCAGGCCGGAGCGAAAGATCGATACAGCGCTGTCACGGAAATCAGCATGGCACTGCATGAGTTTGCACAGTCCACAGGAACGCTGGTGGTAGCACTTGCACAGCTCAGTCGAGAAACGGCAAGAGCGGGCATCCCACCGACCGCCGCAGACCTTCGAGAAAGCGGACAGATCGAGCAGGACGCAGATGCAATCATCCTGCTAGCGCAGAACGTGACCACGAAAAAGCGGCCGGAGCAGCACTATCACTTTGCGCTTGAGAAAAACAAAGAGGGCAACGTGGGGTCATTGGACATCACGTTCCAGATGGAAACGCAACAGTTCAAAGAATGCGTGTGGATGTAACGAGAGGAGAATAAACATGAAATACAGCAAGAAGCCAGTTGTTATCGAAGCATTTAAGCTCAATGCACGAGGACTTGTTGGAGCGGATTGGTTCTGGGATGCAGTAAGTAGCAATGATATTATCACGCATAACTTCGGAAAGTTTTACAATGACCCTGCGTGGTGCGAGATTAAAACGCTTGAAGGGACTATGATTGCAAGGACTGGCGATTATATCATTCGTGGCGTAAATGGCGAAATCTACCCGTGTAAACCTGACATTTTCGAGAAAACATACGAAGCGATTGAGTGATAGTAGCCTAGCATCTCTTCTGTGTTCGTATCGTCACAGTAGAATAGGCAAGAAAAACAGATAACAGGGTCAGGGCGATAAAGTTATCGTCAGAACCCCATAAATATTTTTCGTCAATCAACAAACGGAGGAAAACGATTATGAACATCACTCGACTGGAACAAGAGACCATCGTCAACTTCAATGCAGCGGAAGATACTGCATCGGTTTATACCGCCGACCCGGTGTATATGCGCAAGCTCGACAAGCTGTGCGAGCGGGAGCCTGTGTCGTACAAGCTGGTCAAGCAGGACAAGGACGGCAAGTGGTATGAGATGCCCAAGCGACTTGTGCGGTTTGCTACCACAAGAATTATGACGGACGAACAGAAAGAAGCGGCTGCGGAGCGTATGCGCAAGATGCAAGCAGACAGTAGAATTCAAATCTCCGCTATAATCACCAATTAACAAACGGAATGAAAAGCATGGAATGGTGCCAGGTAGTAAAACTACCCTCTGCGACTATTCCGTGCTTTTTTCGTCTGTTATTTATCGAGAAAAAACGGCAAAGTCTGATTTTGAGTAGAAACCGTCTCGATCGGGTGGCGTTTGGGCTGATATGGCTACGACTATCAGCGTGATGCGTTTGAATGCAAATGGATGCACATGATGCGTTTGCATTCAATCTTCCTCTCTTCCTTCCTTCTTCTTCCCCCCTATAACCCCCTATTATTATCTATCTATCTTTCCATCTCCCTTCCATGAAATAGACAAGCTATTTTATGTCCCCACGCCAAGATGGTGCGACAATCGTTAAAAAAACGATTTTAACAACCAACTGTTTTGCAAAGGCTCCTTCTCTCTACAACCCTCTATCTCCAAAGCTACACCGTTAGCCAGCAAAGCAGACCGTAGGCGAGAACTAGCGTAACGTTCGGATTGGCGGATGATTTACGATTATTTCACATGGAGAATTGACTTTATTTCGTAGTCGGCTGGATATGTAGAAATGTTGCATAACTGTATGAGCAGTTGATTGAAAGCTGAAAGCAACTGACCGATTGGATAGTCTTATTTGATAGTTAAAAGTATTGAGGTATTGCCGAATAAGTAATCATAGTTTGTTTGTATGATATGATTGTAGTTGTCGGTAATTAAATAGGAGAAGAACGAACAGAATCGGATGATACGACTATTCTAGCAGAATAATAGTTAAAAAGATTGAGTAATTGTCTGCGACTATTATAATAAGTACGATAGATAAAGATTTTGAGGTAATGCGATTGGGGTTAAAATTGACAGGTATCAAGACATATATTGATTTTTGGGGTGTCTGACTACTTAGCGACTATCGCACCTCTCTTTTCCTAAAAGGCGAACGACTATTTCACACAAAAAATACACAACTACTTTACGATGATTCGCAAGAAAACGCTACGACTATTACTCTGCGACTATCAGCAGACTGCTCGTTGATATACGATATATAGGACTTTCAAAAGCTGGTCGTCTGACGACTTTACGACTATTTCACGACTATTTTATTGGAGAAACTGCGACTATTGGCTACGACTATTCCAGAAGCTGTTACGACTATTCCAGCCGAAACGTTGCGACTATTGCTGACCTCTATTAGCTATCGGGCGAAAGCCCGAAAAGAGATACGGCGGCAGCCGTCAATGGTTCCGCGCCGCCCGCTACGCTCCTGCTGCTGGACTGCCCCGCCGGGTGGAGGGTGACAGGCTGACCCTGTACAGGTGGAGACGCTGACCCCTCAGCAGGCGCGCCGGGTGCAGCACTTGCCAGCGATCCGCAGACGGTAGGAGCTGACCCCGCCGGGCTGGTATGGTCTGCGGTATGCTGCACCGTCCGGCATGGATCCATAACATGGGGCGAACCTCTGCCCCTTTATATACCTTATTATAATAGGGCGGTTGCGCTGGTCTGTACAGCGTCTGGCGTGGCGGTGTTATCTGGTATGCGCTGGATGCGTTGCGGCGCTGTGATGCGCTCTAGCGTGGTGCAGGTGGTATTATAGCCGCTTGTTTGGGTCTGGTATTGTGGGCGGTTGAATGGGGCGAATCACAGGAAAAGCGCCTGTAAAGTCCTGCACGCTGTTTTGTGGCGTGGGCGGTATACTTGCATTGACACGGGAAAACGCCCTGTAAACGCTTGCATGGGACTGTATTGCAGCAGGACAAAATAAAAGCCCTGCACCCTCAGCAGATGCAAGGCAAAAGAAAAGCCCGGCCATTTCTGACCGGGTGGAATGCTTCTTATTTTGACGCCTTAAACAGCGCCGAGAAAAACCAAAAAACGAACAGGATACAAGAAAAAATCACTTGTCGCACCTCCATCAAACAACGCTAAAACGCTTGTATGTGGTGCGCTTGCTGCACTCTGCATAAATATCCGGGTGTGCTGCCTGTAAAAGCTTGCTATCAAGTCGGACGCTTTGCACATCCTTGTAAATGGCCTTTGCAGTGCCCTGCACCATTTCGGGTGCGCCGTGCATCATGTCAATGATTTCAGCCTTTACAGCGTCATTCATTGCTTCAAGCTCTTCAATTAACCGCTTATTTTCGCGGTATGCGTTCACCTTTTCTTCGAAAGTCGTCATTTTTATACCTCCATAAAAAGATGCAAGCCAGAATTTGTTTTTTTGTGCCGCTCAAAATCGGCCTGCGTACCGTGTCCAAAATTAAAAGCGCCTGCAATGCGTTCCGCGTCCCATACACTATAAGCACCGGCACGGATAGCGGCTTTTACGTTGCCGCGATACTCTGCAGCAAGTTCCGGCTTGTAAATATCGATTGTCATTTTTTCGCCCTCCTCAGCTGTTAAAAAAAGCAATCATAACGAGTGCGCCGCTGATCATGCCGCCCACATACCAGAGGGCAGCCCACTGGGTAAAGTCAAGAGTAATCATATTACTGCACCCCCTATCACATAACCTGAAACAGCGCAGAGGTGCGAGCGGTGACGGCATACAGTTTGCCGGTGGTGGTGCCCTTTACCAGAACGCCCGTTACACCGTAAATGCCGGTGCTGTATGCGATGGTTTCAAACCCGCACTCTGCAACGCGGATTGCGTCAATCTCTGCGAACCGCTTTTTTGTCAAGTCCTCTGCGGCGTTGGTGATAACATAGCGGCGGATGTCTTTTAATGTGGTTTTCATGGTTTTTGTCCTCCTGTTTTGGTTCAATGTGGTTGTGCTCATTTATTTCTGAGCTTGTCTATATTATATCATTTATATCTGAGTAGTCAAGGGCTTTACACAAAAAATACAGATATAAATGAGTATAAATATAGCGTCCGAAATTGTACACTTTGCCGGACACATTGCAGGCAGTCCAACGCCCGCCGCCGGTACGATCTATCTGGCATCGAATGCAGACCGGTGTAGCGTGTCCAGCGTTTGGGCGTGTGTGTCGGTGCGTGGCTTGTTGTGGGCGGTCTGCCTTGCATCTGGCACGGTTTGCGCTGCTGCCTGCCGTGTGCAGTCCGTCCGGGTGCGCTGGGGCTTTGGTCTCCACCGGCGGGGCATATAGCCGCCGCCCAGCCCCGCCCGGTCAGCCTTTCAACCACCGAAAAAATAAAAAAGGCTCAAAAAAATTACCATACCCCTTATTGTCAATCTCAAAAATTCCGCGCAAAAATAAAAAGACCCCTACAAAGGGTCTGTGTTCTGTGCTATACTTGCCTTACAAGCCTTGAAAGGGAGGAATCTGCAATGGCTAAAAGTAAAATGACAACGTGCAAGCACTGTGGTGCAGAGATTGCCGCAAGTGCAAAGGTCTGCCCTCAGTGTGGCGGTAAGAATAAACCGCCCATCTACAAACGCTGGTGGTTCATCGCTATTATCGTACTGATTGTTCTGTCTGCCATTGGCGGCTCTGGTAGCGGCTCTGACAGTTCTGCAAGCAGCAGTAAAGCAACGTCTAAGGCAAGTGAATCGACCGCTTCTTCCGTTGCATCTGTTGTGCCTGAAATCAGCGAGGACGATTACAAGGCAGAGTGCCAGACTGTGGACTATAAGGAACTGTGCCGTTACCCTGAAAAGTACGAAGGTGCTAAGATCGTTGTCAAGGTAAAGGTTTCGCAGATTATTGACGCAAACTTCTCCGGTAGCGAAAAGGCATGGAGAACCTACACGGACAATAGCGGATACGGCTTCTATGCCGATGACGAGTATTATATGCTGGATAAGCGTGGTGGAGATGCCGTGAAGATTCTGGACGATGATATTATCACCGTCTATGGTGAGTTCACCGGGCTTGAAAAAATCACCAGAGCGTTGACCAGCACCACTGATGAACTTCCTCGTATTGAAGTCAAGTACGCAGATCTCGTAGAGGAATAATCGCATAACATAAAAAGCCAGCGGCTAGATGCTCTCTAACCACTGGCTTTTCTATTGGACTATTTCACGAAGGACAAAAATGTCCGCCGTGTGAGTTTTTCGGATTTTTCAGAAAAACCTCAATTATCCATTTCTACGAATGCTTGCATAGAGCAGACGGAATGTCTCACGGCCTTTCGGCGTTACTCTGGTCTGTACGCCACCGTGCTTGTTCTTCTGGTTGCAATATTCCTTGACGGCAAAGAGACCGTCGCCCTTGCCCGCTTTCGGCAGGATACCCTTGCTCTTGTCACGGTAGATATAACCGTCAGAAATGAGCATCTTGATGAACAGACGTTCAGGAATACGCAGTTCCTTTGCGGTCGAGCGGAAATTGGTAGATACGTTCCACGCCACAAGGTCATCGAAGTAGTCCGCCTTGGGCTGCATCTCTTCGTTCTTCTCGCAGAGCTGCTTGTTCTGCATCTGCAACGCTGCACTCTTTTCCTTCTCGGCCTTCATGTTCTGAATCAGCCCGATCACGAAGTCCGGGTTGGCAATAGCCGTCTCCAACAGATTGTCGGTCATGTACATCCCATGCTTGCGGATGGATGGAAGAACTTCGTGAGTGACCCAGTGCTTGAACCTCTGTGCACTTTCCAGTTTACTGCTGAAAATCAGACTGTATAGGCCGGATTCGTTAATGATGGTTGTCTTGCTCTTGTAATTAGAACCATCACCCTGAATCAGGGTAGTGGTTTTATCTTGCTCATCAACGTGTGCTGACAGTGCGTTCTCAGGCTTTGCGTAGCCAAGTGCTACCGCAATGTCCTTGCCAACAAACCAAGGGTCATCGTCAATGAGCATGACACGGATTTCGCCAAACTCGGCGTTGTTGAAGATTTTGATGTTCTCAGACAAAGAAAGCTGCATTAAAAAGCTCCTTTTCACTTGTGAGAGAAGCAATTTTCTGCTATAATAACGGCGAGAGAATGCTTCTCTCAGGGTTGATATGATACGTTCGCTGTGGTCGCCAAACTTTAGCGAGCGTATCATTTTTCGTTTTCATCGGTCTCCGGGATGGGATGCACCTCAAAGAACGTGTCACGGATGGCTGCGGCCTGCGCGACCTTGTGTTCGGTGCAATAGGCTTTCAGCCACTGGAACTGCCGTTCGGTTAGCGCAACAGTGAACGTGTGATTGTGGCGTTCGAGATAAGGACTGTACATAAACTCACCTCCCTTCATGTGGGTGCAACCAGTATACGCAATATGTTGTGGCTTGTCAATTACGCAAACGCTTAATGTAGTACTGGTATCTGTACAAAATCTAAAAGTTTGTAGATTTGCACAAAACTTAGACCTTATTTTTGGCTGCTCCCGCTTCGTACCCTGCCCGGTAGTTCAGTTCGGACAGCTTGCCCAGTGCTTCTGCGTACTCCCTGTCCTCGCTGGTCGGCTCTTTGCCATGTGCGATGGTTTTCAGAAATTCTTCGGTTGTCGTGGGAAAGTTCATGTTTTTTGCTCCTTTCTATTGCAGAAGTTGTCTGCTTCTGCTATAATAATTGACAGAAACCGAGACTGCGCCCTTGGTTGCGCAGCTTCTGTTTTGTGGTGGAATAGGTCGTCAGTGCTACTTTGGTCGGTATGCTGACGGCCTATTTTTTATGCCACAAAGGATAAATCTACCGTTGTTGGCTGATTCATCGTGTGTTCTGCTGTCTTAGATTATAGACGCTTGGTATATAGTTGTCAACAGCCCAATTTGTATAATTTGTACGCTAAAACACGTTTTAGTGTACATTTTTGATAGCGGTTTTGACACTTTAATGTGTTAGAATTGGGACGGAAATTTATAGTAAAACTTGATAATACGATAATTATACAAGCTGTAAACTAACACAAAAAAGTGTTGAGGGAAAAGTGACCCTATTGATAGTAAACATTTATTTTTTTACTCTTGACAGTCACATATATCTGAGTTATAATTGATTCAGAGAAAGGAAGATGTAAAATGAGGGCAGGAGAAATTGTTTCTGAAATCATGAAATCTCAAAATGTCAAGGTTTCAGATATGTGCTACAAACTAAAAATCAAATCGAATGTTTTTTGCAATCGGCTTGTTCAAAAAAACATGAGTGTGAAAGTTTTAGACGAAATGCTGAGAATCCTTGATTATAAAATTATGGTGGTTCCTAGAGGAACTAAAGTTGATGGCGGATATGATGTTGAGTAAAACGAATTGAGCGGAGGTATGATATGCAGTACTTCTTAGCTAGAGTGTCTAGTAAGGAGCAAAGCCTTGCAAGACAGCTTAAAATCGCACGAGATCGGTTCGACATCCCGGACGAGAATGTATTTTGTGATAAAATGACAGGCAGTAGCTTTGATCGTCCGCAATATAAACGATTGAAAGAGACTGTTAAGGCTGGGGATGAGGTCATTGTTAAGGAATTTGACCGATTCGGGCGTGACAAAGACGAGATGAAGCGAGAACTTCAGTGGTTCAAAGAAAAAGGCGTGATTGTTCGCATCCTTGACATTCCAACTACGCTGATTGACTTCCAAGACCAGACATGGGTGTTGGAAATGGTGAACAACATCCTTATTGAAGTTTTGGGCGCAGTAGCTGAACAGGAGCGCAAGAAAACCAAGCAACGTCAGGCAGAGGGCATAGCTGCCATGCCTATTGTTGATGGCAAGAGAGTTTCGGTTAGAACAGGCCGTAGCTTTGGCAGACAGGAAAAGCAAGTTGACGAGCAGCAGTTTGAAAGCCTATTAGAGCAACAGCAAAAAGGCAAAATTACCGTAAAAGAGTGCTGCAAGCAGCTTGGCATCGGGAAATCCACTTGGTATGAGCGTGTCGAAAGATACGCAAATAAAAATAGCGGTAGCCCAACCACAAGCCACCGCTAAGAGTACACCAAACCAACCAAAACAGGAAAAAGAATGGTGCAACCATAGTATACCATTCTTTTCTCCAACAGGCAAGAGAAAAGGAGAAACACATGGAAAAGCAAAAACCATTTTACTGGAACTTTATCAAAAAGATGCAGATTTGACATTTCGTTCAGTTTTCGATTTTGTAAACTGCAAAGATTTCACTTCGTTTATGCTGGAATGCCAATCTAAGAGATGCAATGTTTTGTTTTATGATGAAAACATATTTTTTGATTTCAAGAAAGAAGGCCCTTCCGAAACGTTTAAGCGGCAAATGAGAATCGCGCTTCTTACATTTATTTTGGAAAGCATTCCGACAATAGCGGAAGATTATCTTGCGTATTTTAAGAAATATGCGGGATGGAAGAGCGATAAAACGTTTACTCCTACTTTAATCGAAAAGAAGGAAAGACTTGACCGCGAAACGTGGCTTGATGAACAAGCAAATATTATGTGATCCGCCAGACATGGTATCGGATTGTTGAACAGAGAAAGGCCAGATAATATGCAGGGAGAAGAACTGATTGTTAAGAACGGAAGCATCACGCTGCGGTCTATGCTTGACTTTGGTGGATTCCTTGAAATTAAGAGGTTTTTGGAAGCCTGTCATTCGGAAAATTGCACCGTGACCTTTGTAAACGAGGAAATTGCCATTTTCCCGAATGAATACGATGCTGCTAAAGATGCTCTCGTTTTTATTTACGGCACATTGGCAGAAAGACACAGTATTATCAAAAAGTATCTCCACTATAAGCTGATGCTAGGAGATGAACAACCAAAACCTACTTTATATAGTCAGAGAAAGGAATAAAGCATGAAACCCGTAAAATTGTCAGAGCAGAGTTTGAAACTCATTGAAACGCTGTGCGATTACACCGACAAGCCCGATATTCTCAATGCCATCGCAGACGCTTTGTACTACGATGCGGACGAGCTGAAACGCAGGCTCAACCAGCTTGCAGAAGAAGTAAAATAAACTGTGCAACCCATTTATTAAGATGGGTTTTAGTAAATAATTTTCTGAAATGAAATTATAAAACCGAATATTTGATTTTTGTGCAGTTGTAGGCACTCTTTACATTTTAAGGTAGGGGGTGCCTATTTTTTTATGCAGCCAAAGCAGTGTATCGCCATCATTGACAGCATCAAAGCGTATGCAAAGCAGAATCCGACCGAAGCACAGGTCTATGAGGACTGGTTTCAGGCGGTGGTGAACCTGAGAGATGCTCTGCCGCAAGACAAGCGGTTCGATGCCTACAAATACTCTGGTGAGCTGCGCTCTGTCTGTGCAGCCATGATGGGCAAGATGAAAACAGGCGAGGACGTGGCGAAGGTCTATGACATTATCGGCCGGACGTACCTGTTTGAAGCAAAAGATGTGTTCGATAGCTATTGCATCTACCTTGAATGGAACCGTGCGCCGGAAAAGAAGTTCTATCAGCCGAGACGCAGGGTTCTGAAAGTGCTGGCGGATGACCTTGAGGACTTGTTTTATAAGCGGATTGATTTTTTGGGAGTTAGTCTACCCGCTCGCGTAGGAAAATCGACGCTATGTATTTTTTTTATCACATGGCTGATGGGCAACCGCCCTGACGTTGCATCGGTTATGAGCGGGCATTCTGACAAGCTGACCAATGGCTTCTACGGCGAAGTGCTGTCCATCATCACTGACCCTGTTACCTACAACTGGGGCAAAATCTTCCCTGACGTTCAGCTTGTAGACAAGAGCGCAAAGGACGAAAGCGTTGACCTGAACCGAAAGAAGCGGTTCCCCACCCTGACTTGTCGCTCTATTGGCGGCACGCTGACTGGTGCTGTTGAAATCGGCGAGGGCGGCGTTCTGTACAGCGATGACTTGATTGAGGACTTGGAGGAAAGCCTGAATGTTGAACGTCTGAACAACAAGTACGATGCCTATTTGAACCAGCTGAAAGACCGCAAAAAGCAAGGCGCATTGGAACTGATGGTCGGCACGCGTTGGAATGTGCTTGACCCTTTGGGGCGCATCCAGAACCAGTACGCAGACAACCCAAAGTACAGATTCCGGGTGATTCCTGCGGTGGACGAAAACGGACACAGCAACTTCAATTATGACTATGGCGTTGGCTTTGACGACGCCTACTATGCCGATATGAAAGCAAGCATTGACGATGCGACATGGTGGGCAAAGTACATGGGTAAGCCCTATGTGCGCGAAGGTCTGCTGTTCCCTGCTGATGAACTGCGGTATTTCAACGGCGTTCTGCCCGATGGAGAGCCCGATCGCAAGCTCATGGTTATGGATATTGCATGGGGCGGCGGTGACTTCACCGCCTGTCCTATCGCCTATGTGTACGGTGATGCCGTGTTCATCCCTGACCTTGTGTTCAATAACGGCGATAAGACCGTGACCAGACCGGAAGTCGTGGGCAAAATCATCCAGCACAAAATCAACGTGGTGCGCGGCGAAGCCAACAACGGCGGCGATGAATACTGTGACGTGGTAGACAGCCAGCTTCGGCAGCAAGGCTATCACTGCTCTGTCCGTAGCCAGCGTGCGCCAAGTAGTCAAAGTAAACTGTCCAGAATTATCCAGTATGCGCCGGACATCAAACGGTTCTATTTCCTTGACGAAAAACACCAGTCGAAAGAGTACAAGGCATTCATGGAACAGGTCACGATGTTCACGCAGCTTGGAAAAGTCCCGCACGATGATGCACCGGATAGCTTGGCTCAGCTTGCCGATGAATTGTACAACGGAATCAGTAAAATTGAGCCTGTCAAGAGGCCTTTTTGATTAAAAACACAATATATTGTGTTCGCTGGGTCTATTTATTTGATTTCACCACTTGACAAGGCTTATAATGTACGCAGGAAGTTTTGCAGCTTCCCTTAAAGGAATAGCTTACACGCGGGGTTTTGTCATTTTTACTCGCGTGCGTGTCAACAAGCATATTCCTCCTTTCACCGGTGGAGGTTTTCTCACTCTTTCGCCTTCACCGGGCTTTATATGTTGCGTTTCCAATTGTTTGGGGAATGCCAGCCCGTCTCCCCCACGGCTGGCAAGCAACGGTTCGATTCCGTTACGCAGCACAACCAACTACCTAGCTTTGCGTGGCTTTATTCTCCAAAACCTCCACCGCTATTCCCGGCTCTCGATGCAATGGTTAGACATGACATTGCAAAGAGCAGCGGTTAACCAATCAAGCCGGGTTTTTATGTTGCATTAGCTTAGTATGGTTAGAGCATCCGGCTCATAACCGGACATACATTGGTTCAAATCCATTATGCAGCACCAAAATTGCAGCTTACCCGTTTACGTCTGTCCGACAACTGAATGTAAAGGCTGCAATTGTTTTCTTCGGGCGAAGAATAGCACGGCTGGAAGTGCGAACAGTTTCCCAGTAGCTTCTGACAGGTCTGTGCTCAACAGCCTGTTTCTAGAAATCCAACGAAAGGAGCACAGATGGTAGCAAAAGTCAGATGCAAGCGTCCTCGAAAAGACGCAAACGGCAATCCGTGTGATTGCGGACGTTATCTTGGCGAAGTAGAAGGCAAGTTCTCTCTTCTGTGCCCTCTTTGCCATTGGATTACAATTGGAGATTCCAACCTTCCGAAAGAAACATGGGTCTCCGTGCCAAAGTTCAAGAACTAAATAGCTTTTGAAGCGCAGTTGTAAGCGCAGTGAGATAGACCTTAACAGGTTTGTCTTGCTGCGCTTTTTATTTTGCCAGAAAGGAGGAACGCATGGCTGAGTATCAGATGGTTGTAAACGGCTTTTTGAATGAGCCACTGACCGGACGCAGACCGATTGAAACGCCGGAGACGGAAATCAATCGGGAAAATGTGCTGAAAGTGGTAATGGGCAAAGCAGAGCCTATTCATCTGCTGAACAAGAATGAGATTCGTTTCTTGCACAACTACTACTTGGGCAGTCAGCCCGTTCTCCTCCGCACGAAGGAATACCATGCTGAAATCACGAACCGCATTGTAGAAAACCACGCAAACGAATGCGTGGGATTCTACACAGGCTACATGAGCGGTACTCCTTGCTCTTATGTGCGGTCTGAAACGGCAACTGGTGACGGTGAGGAAATCGCCCGTCTGTCCAATGCTTTGCAGTATGAGGGTAAGGATGCGCTCGATCGGCGGCTCTGGCAGTGGATGTTGGAATGCGGACAGGGATACCGCATTGTTCTCCCTGACAAGGGGTACAACGGCAACTATCCGGACGAAACGCCCTTGCTAGTGGATGTTCCCGACCCGGACATGTCGTATGTGATTTACAACTCCGGCATCGGACACAAGCCCATCGCCAACGTGCTTCATATCCCACGCAATTATCAGAACGACCTGAACGACTTGATTTGCGTGTATACGCCAAACCAGTACTTTGAAATCGACAACGGCAAGGTCACAAAGTCTGAGAATCACTCTCTCGGAATGCTGCCGATGGTCGAATACAAGCTGAACCCGGAGCGAATGGGTCTGTTTGAACCGGCTATTCCTGTGCTGGATGCCATCAACGACCTTGAAAGCAACCGTTTGGACGGCGTGGCGCAGTTCATCCAGTCCATCATGGTGTTTACCAACTGCCTTGTTGACGAGGATGCGTTGAACAAGGTGAAGGAATTGGGCGCAATGTGCCTGAAATCCACCGCTGGTCTGCCCGCTTCAGTCTCGCAGATTGCGAACGAGCTTGACCAGCAGCAGAGCCAGACCCTGCTTGATTCCATGTTGAACGTGTACCGCAGCCTAACTGCCATGCCTAGTGCCACTGGCAGCGAGAACGCAACGTCCGACAACGTGGGTGCAGTTATCGTCCGCAACGGCTGGAATCACACCGAAGCAAGGGCACAGCAGTACGAGAATATGTTCAAGTTCTCGGAACGCCAAAGCCTGTCTGTGATGCTGAAAATCTTGCGTGACACGGCTGGTTCTAAGCTGATGGCAAGTGACATCAACATCAAACTGCCCCGCCGTCAGTACGATAACCAGCAGAGTAAGGTTCAGATTTTCGCACAGATGTTGCAGCAGACCATTGACCCGCAGCTGGCGTTCACTACGCCCGGTCTGTTCCCTGACCCGCAGGCCGCTTACGAAATGAGCAAGCCGTTCCTGATTGCCGCTGGCAAGCTGGGCGAGGACGGGAAGGCACCGAAACCGCAGGAACAGCCGACAGACCATATTGTTGACACCAACAAAATGGTTGGCAATCAGGCTGATGGAAGGGAAAGCAACAATGTATAAGGGCAGAGCACTTTCAAGAGCAGAGATGGCTTTATTTCAGCATATTTACGATTCACTTTCATATGCAGAGAAGCTGATTTTGCAAATTGAGCCGAATCGAGAAAGAAGCATTGCGCTTACTCACCTTGAAGAAGCCGCTCTTTATGCCAATGTAGCGATCGCTCAAACAGAGCCAAAAGATCCTTCTAAAGAACAGCTTGAACTTTTCAAAAAGATTTTAAGCAAAACTGACAATGAAACAGAGGGTGAATAACCCTTTGCATATTCCGGCAGGGAAGCCGGGATACAAATTTCGCAGCGTTGCAGGGAAGCAACGGTAAAAAAACGCAGGAGAAAATTAACGATATGAAACTCAATGTGTTGCTTGGTGATGCCTACAAAGAGGGCATGACCGCCGATGAAATCATTTCTGCGCTTGAAAAGGTTGCAGACCCTAACGCAGAGGTTGAGAAGCTACGCAACGCCGTGACGAAAGCCAACGGCGAAGCTGCTGAGTACAAGAAGCAGCTCAAAGCAAAGCGTACCGATGACGAAAATGCTGCACAGGAACAGGCTGACAAGCTTGCAGAAATGCAGAAGCAGATTGAAGCCCTGACTGCCGACAAGGAGAACCTCGTCAAGGAAAAGACCCTTGCATCCTACCGTGAAAAGTTCGTTGCACAGGGTTATGACGCTGAACTTGCCAACAAGGCTGCATCTGCACTGGCTGACGGTGACATGGACAAGATGTTTAAGTTCCAGTCGGAGTTTATGACTGCCCACGACACCGCTTACAAGGCTTCCTTGCTGAAGGATATGCCCACACCTCCGGGTGCGGATGGCAAGGGCGGCTCTGACAGTGAGGGCGTTGCGTTTGCTAAGAGCCTTGCACAGCAGAATGCAAATACTTCTAAGGCATCGAGTGACGCAATGAGTGCTTTCCATTAACAAGGAGGAAAACATGAAGTTTACCCGAAACACGGTCAACGGAATCAACGATACCATCCTTGCTTCCAATGACTACACCGCCATCCCCTTTACCGTTGCTGGTACTGACGTGGTAAAGGCCGGTTATCCCATGACGCTGGCTGGCGCGAAAGCTACCGCGTCCGGTGACACTGGCGCAAAGACCATCAACGCCGATGGCATTTTGCTGTATGACGTTGACCCGAACGAGAACCCCAATGCTTCTCTGCTGATTCGTGGCGTTATCGACACCAAGAAAGCTGCTGCAAGCTCTGGCTTCACCTATGATTCTGATGCGATCACTGCTCTCAAGACCGCCGTTCCTGGCATCTTCTGCCGTGACAACATCAGCGTGAACGCTTAATAGGAGGTAAAACAACATGGCACTGAATCTTAAGGAAGTCTTTGCCCCGGCTGCGATTGCCGCCTATTGGACGAATGACCCCACCAATGCGATGCCCTTTGCATCTGACGCACTGTTCCCCGCAAAGAAGAAGGCCGGTCTCGACCTGAAGTGGCTGCGTGGCCACAAGGGCGTTGGCGTGTCCCTGATGCCCAGCGCATTTGACGCAAAGGCTACGTTCCGCACCCGTGAGGGCTTCAAGTTCGATGAGACCGAGATGCCGTTCTTCCGCGAGGGCTACCATCTGGGCGAGAAAGACCGTCAGGAAATCCTGCGTGTTCTGGACAGCAACGACCCCTACGCCCGTGACGTGATGAACCGCCTGTACGATGATACCGCACAGCTTATCACTGGCGCACGCATCGTACCTGAGCGTATGATCTGGCAGCTGCTGGCTCCCGCCAATGGCGTTCCCGGCATCACCATCAAGGCAAACGGTGTGAACTACACCTACAACTACGACCCGGACGGCACTTGGAAGTCCACCAACTACAAGGAAGTCTCTGTCGCAAAGTCCAAGTGGAACGTCACCACTGCCACCCCCATTGCTGACCTGAACGCCGCAAAGGATGCTGTTCTGGCAAGCGTTGGCGAGGTCGTGACCGAGGTGTACATGAACACTGCCACCTTCCGCAACATGATCGCTGCGGACGAGGTGAAGAATCGGTTTATGACGGTCACCGCAAAGGCAAACGCCGTTCTGCTGGATGCCGAAGCACGGCAGATTATCGAATCTGCAACTGGGCTGACCATCCATCTGTATGACAAGATGTTTAAGGCAGACCAGTACAGTGCAAGCGAGAAGTATCTGCCCGATGGCATGGTGGTGGTTGCTCCGTCCGGCGCTCTTGGCAGCACTTGGTACGGTACTACTCCTGAGGAAGCCGACCTGCTGTCCGGCCAGTCTGGTGCATCTGTGTCCATCGTGAACACTGGCGTTGCCATCACCACTGAGCTGACCATTCATCCGGTCAACGCCAACGTCTATGCTTCTGAAATTGTCCTGCCGTCCTTTGAGCGCATGGACGCTGTGTACTGCATCAAGGCTTACTAAGGCGAAAGGAGGAAAGCAGCATGGGAGACCAGTATTCCGAAGCGGCAGTCAAGTTGGGGCAGTACATTGCCCCTGCACTTGACCGTGAAATCACGGACGAGGACTACCCACTCTTCGACCTGCTGCTTGATTTTGCCAAAGACAAGATATTTGCGCAGGGCTACCCATTTGGTAACAGACCGGACGAGCTGCCCTTGCAGTATCAGTCGTTACAGATACGCATTGCAGCGGAACTGTACAACCACATCGGTGCAAACGGACAGACGAGCTACACCAACAATGGCATTACTCGTGTGTGGGAAAGTTCCGATGTGGCGCAGTCCCTGCTGAATGAAGTAGTTCCGAGAGTAGGTGTTATCGGCTGATGTTCAATGGAAGCCCGCTAGATAAGCGCCCGCTGTGGTATTCAAATCCGGTTGGCAAAAAAACACCTATCGTGGACAAGTGGGGCAACGAAACCGGCGAATTCGCATACGAATCGTGGAGCAAACCCGCAAAGCTGATGCTGAACGTCAGCCCGCCTACTGGTTCTGCGGAAGCAAACCCTTTTGGAGCGTTCACGGATTACAGCTACGTTGTCAGTTCGTCCAGCAAAAAGCACAACACGCCGCTTTATGAAGGTACGCGCGTCTGGTTCCAGACGGACGTTTCAAAGCCCTTCAATTACATTGTGGTCAAGGTCGCAGAGCATATCACGGACACGCTGTATGCGCTGAAAGAGGTGGCTGCAAGTGAAAATTAAAGTGAGGTTGAGCGATGCCGGACTTCGTGATGCGGAACGTCAGATACAGGAGTACAAGGCCACCCTGAACAAAAAGGCTAGAGCGTTTGCTTTTCGTCTTTCTTGGTTGGGGCTTGAAGTCGCAAAGGTACGTTTCGCTAATGCCGAATACGCTGGCTCCAATGATGTGAAATGCCATATCAACCAAAAAGACAAGACTTGTACCATCGTTGCAGAGGGCAAGTCGGTTGCTTTTATCGAGTTTGGCACTGGCGCGCATCACAACGGATATGGAGGCGAATTACCGCCCGGCGTTGGTGCACATGGTTCCTACGGCAAAGGGCAAGGCGCAAACCGCAGATGGTACTACTACGGAGAATCCGGCAATGCCGGTACGCCTGTCAAACAGGTGGATGGCAAAGGCCAGTTGAATTACACCGATGGTAACGAGCCAGCTATGGCTATGTGGGGAGCTGTTGAGGAAATGGCTTCTCAGGTCGAAGCAACGTGGAGGGAGGTTTGGAATAGTTGATCGATTATTTCAATTCTATCTTCACGGCTGTTGCTAAGGAGCTGCGAACGCAAGTGCCCGGCATCTTCGTCACTGGTGAAATCAATGACAGCAATGTCAAGAAGTTTCCGTGTGTGCAAATAGAGGAAAACAGCAATCTACCTGTACACATTGATTCTGCCGGGCACAGCAAGTATGCCGCTGTTTCCCTGCGTGTGCGTGTCTACTCCAACAAGGACACTGGGCGCATTGCAGAAGCACGTTCCATTGTTGGCATCGTGGATTCCATTCTCGAATCACTCAACTTTTATCGCAAATCGTTTGCCCCGTTGAATGGGCTGTACAACAATTCCGTCTATCGGATTGATTGCAGCTACGGGGCAACAATCGGAGAGGACGGAATGATTTACCGAAACTAAGGAGGTAAACATTCTATGAGTACTGCTATCTCCGGTCTGAATACCACCCTGTATTGTGGCGACAGCGCAACCGCTCTGACGAAGCTGTGCGACATCAAGGATGTGCCCGACCTGATCTCCGAGCCGAACCTTCTGGATGCCACCACCCTGTCTGACCCTATGCAGGTCAACATCTTCGGCATTATCCAGAGTGACACCAAGTCTTTCACCGCCAACTACAACAAGGCTGACTATACGAAGGTTAAAGCAGCTGGCTACGATGAGACTTCCGAGAGCAACGCCGTGAAGTACTACGCCCTGAAGATGCAGGACGGCTCTGGCTTCACTTGGCAGGGTATGCATCAGGTTGGCTTGTCCGGCTTTGGCGTGGACGAGGTTGTGGAAATGACCATCAACTGCATCTTCACCAAGAAGCCTGAGTTCAGCGAGACCCTGACTGTCACTGGCGGCTAAACCGCAAAAATCGAATCAATCAAACCGGGCAGAACTGAACAACGGATTTGGTTCTGCCCCTATTTATAAAGGAGAGCATTTATTATGGCTGCTAAGGTTATCAACTTTCATTCCCCCGATGGTAAGAACACTTATGAGCTGACTTTCACCCGTGACAGCGTGGAAGCTACCGAACGTGCAGGTTTTCAGATTGGCCAGTACACCCAGATGACCAATCTGCTGTCTAACTCTCGTGCCCTGTTCTACGGCGCTTTCATCGCACGGAACAAGGGCATCAAACGCAAGGTCGTGGACGAGATGTTCCAGCACATCGAGGATAAGGAAGACCTGATGGGCGTTCTGCTTGAAATGTTCATGGACGCTTCCAAGTCTCTGCTGGCAACTGACACTGAGGACAAGACCGCAAAAAACGCAACGTGGGAGATTGTGTAACCGCACAATCTCAAGAAACAGACAAAGAGGGGGAGCCATTTTCCTTTTCCAAGCTGTTCCACGATGTAGAAGCCTATTACATCTCCATTGGTATGACCTACGACCAGTTCTGGCACGGTGATGTCTGGCTGGCAAAGGTCTACCGTGACGCAGAGGAACTACGGGAACGCAGAGCCAACACAGAAGCATGGAGAAATGGCTTTTACATGGCATCTGCGCTTTCCTCTACGGTTGGCAATATGTTCCGAAAGAAAGGGTCTAAGCCCATCAAGTACATGGATAGACCGATTCCCCTTACTCAAAAGGAGAAAGACGAATATGAATACCAACGCGCAGTTGAGGCGCAGGAGCGAATCAAGAGAATGATGTTCTCTATGATGGAAAGTGATGGTGGTAGTGATGGCTGATGTTGATATTACGAGCTTATCCGTAGAGATTTCTTCGGAATCGCAGGGCGCAGAGCTTAATATCGACAAGCTCGCTACCGCCATTTCTAATTTGCGGACGAAAGGCAACGTCACAAAGGTTGTGAACAGCCTTGACAAGCTGGCCGGTTCCATTGCAACGCTGAAACAGGCATCCGCTGGAATGTCCGGGCTGGACAAAATCACCAGCTTTCTGAATGGGCTTTCCAATGTCAACACGACTGCAAGCACAAAGAGCATCAACACGGTCGTGAACGCAATCAAGAAGATTCCTGCTGCTGTGTCTGGCTTGAACGGCGTTGACTTTTACTCCATGTCTGGAAGCATTACTCAGCTCACTAACGCTTTGGCTCCGCTGTCTATTCTGGACGCATCGAACCTTAAAGCTCTTGGCAGCGCTTTCAATGCAATCGGAAAGGTTCCTGATCTGACCGACAAGCTGAAAGCAACAGACCTTGATTCTTTTGCAAGCTCTTGTCAGAAGATTTCTGCTGCTCTTGCTCCCCTTGCATCTCAGCTTGACAAGGTGGGCAATGCATTTGCAAAGCTCCCTCCGCAGTTGAGCAAGGTGGTTACACAGGCAAATCGTGTGACTGCTGCCAACGAAAAGCAGCGCAAGAGCTATCTCAGCCTGTCCAATCAGATGAACGGCTTTATGCGGAACATGGCAAAGCTGGTTTCGTTGAAAGCTATCGCTGAGTATCTTGGCAACGCTGTTGCGAAGTTCAATGACTTCTATGAAGCAACAGATCTGTTTCATAATGCTATGGGCAATCTGAGCGGTGAAGCCGATACGCTCATTAGCAAGATGCAGGGTTTGCTTGGCGTTGATCCGACCAAAGCAATGACCTACATGGCTACCATCCAGAGCTTGGGTACTTCGTTTGGTCTGACCAGCGACAAAGCATATATTCTGTCCAAGAATCTGACCCAGCTTGCCTATGACGAAGGTTCCTATTGGAACAAAAACGTTGCAGAGACCTTTACCGCAATGTCCTCCGCAATCTCTGGCGAGATTGAGCCTATTCGCCGTTTGGGCGTTGATCTGTCTCAGGCACGGTTGCAGCAGGAGCTTCTTGCTTTAGGCTTTAACAAACAGGTTTCTAGCCTGTCTCAGGCAGATAAGGCAGTTTTGCGTTACATTGCCATTATGAAGCAGACTGCCAACGTGCAGGGCAACCTTGCACAGACCATCCAGAGCCCTGCGAACCAGATTAAGATTCTGAAAGCGCAATTGGATATGCTGGCGAAGTCTGTTGGCTCTTTGCTCTACCCTGCCATGAAATCTATTCTTCCCCCGCTGATTGCCGCCGTTCAGCTCATTCGGGAGTTCGTTCAGTGGGTGGCAAAGCTGATGGGCGTGAAGGTCGTGTTCACCGATTTCACTAAGAGTGCTGGCAGCGTTGGCGGCATCGGTGACGCAATGGATGACACAACCGATTCGACAAAGAAAGCCGCCAAAGCTCTCAAGGACTACACGATGGGTTTTGATGAACTGAACATCATTGACCCAACACAAGGAAGCTCCGGCTCTGGCGGCGGTGCATCTGCCGGCAACATCTTGGGCGATGTAGACCTGTCCGGCTACGATATGTTCAAGAACTATGTTGGCAACTCCGTGGACGAAATCAAGGCAAAGCTGGAAAAGCTTGCGCCATTGATTGCTGGTATTTCTGCCGGATTTGCAACGTGGGCTATTGGCAACGCTTTGCTTGAAGCTCTCAATAAAATCAAAGGCGATGGCTCTTTAATTGAAGGAATTCTCAAGCTTTGGAAGTCTCCCATTATGGGAGCAGCTGTCGCTGTTGGCATTATGGTTGCTCGTTTTGTTGACCTGTACCAAAACAGTGAGGCGTTCCGAAAAGGCCTTGAACGTGTTCGAGCTATGATTTACCTTGCTGCGGAAGGGCTTAGGCAGGGTTGGAATATATCACTCACAGATGGAAAACTCGGAGAATCCATCAAATACCTGAAAGAATCTTTTTCTAACTTAAAGCAAGTAATCTGGAATCTCATTCCAGAAAGTTGGCAGGAGGGCATTTCTTCTGCGTTCAAAACAATCTCTGACGTTGTAAAAGACCTTGATCTTGATGTTGGTGATTTAATTACAACACTTATGGGCATCGGTCTTATTGTTAGCGGTCATCCTGTAGCCGGTCTTGCTGTTCTTGGTTTTGAAGCTATCACTGTTGCAGTTCGTGGTCTTGGTAGCGAAAGTCAAAAAGAAGCTTTTGAGATGGAAACGGACTGGTTCAATGCTTTCAAGTCTATGGGCGAAAAAGTTGCTGATTTTGTAGGTAACGCAATTACAGCCATCGGAAACCTTATCAATGATTTCGCAATTTTTATTGGATGGATTCAGAACGGTGTTTCCGAAACTGATAGGCTTGACTTACAAATGAACGGTAACTTCATCGAGAATGCCGTCATGGGCATTGCTCAGCTGATTCACGATATCGGAGTGTTTGTCGGATGGATTACCAATGGAGTAAGTGAAACCGAACGTCTTGATATTCAGATGAACGGTAACTTCATCGAAAAGGCGGTTCTTGGTTTTGCTGACCTTATCAATTGGGTAAAGGATGTTGTTACATGGTTCGTACATCTCGATGAACACGTCGAAAACGGTGCGAGAGCTGTTCGTGGATTTATCGATGATATCAAAACGTGGGCAAAAGATGCCGCAAAAGCTGCTTCCGATATGGTAACAGCCGTTGCAAATGCTATTGCTTCTCTTCCTTCCAAAATGTTTGAAGCAGGCAAAAACATTTGGCAGGGCCTCGTAAATGGTATCAAAAGCGGCATTGAAACCGCAAAAGGCGCTGCGGCAAATCTTGCAAAAGCTATCATTGACAAGTTCACGACCGATACTGAAATTCACTCTCCCTCTGCTCTATTTGAGCGCTTTGGTAAATTTATTGACCAAGGCCTTGCAAACGGTATCACTGCAGCACTTCCTTACGTCGAACAAGCTATGACCAATCTGGCAAACGTTGTTCAGCAGAAGGGCAACGAGATGATTGACTATGGCACGACCACCGCAACGAATTTTGTTAATGGCTTCTTCAACGGTCTGGACAGTAAGTGGCAGGAGCTTGACTCCGGCTTGCAGAATGACTTCTTCGGCACGGTACAAAATCTTTGGAATGCTGTGCAAAACGGCGACCTAAAAACAATTGGTACGACTACTGCTGCTATTATCTGGCAGGCGATGGGAGAGGAAAACCGAAATCAGGTAAAAGCATATGCACAAAGCTTTATTTCCAATATTTCCGGCGTTTTAAAGGACGCATCTAAAACCCTGTTTAACGAAGCGTTAAAAGTTGGCAAGGTCATTTGGAGCGGCATCACAAGCAATTTTGGAAAAATCGTAAAGAGCGTTTCCAATCTTGGAACTACGATTTCTGCATCAATTAGCGCATTGAAGGTGCCTTTAGCCACTACTGGCACTGCAATCAGTCAAGGCCTTTTCGGTGGTCTTGTAAGCTCTTTCCCTGAAATTTTTGCCGCAATGGGTAGCTTGATTGGAACTGTTGGCTCTGCGTTTGTTGGCCTTCTTACTTCTATTGCCGCCGCGCTTTCGTCTACAGTTTTCGGCATTCCTGTAGCACTTATTGTGGGCGCAGCTGCAATTGCCTTAGGCGCTGCGATTGTTGGCATTGTGAGCAATCTTGGTGGAAAATATTCAACTGACAATTCTTCTTACGTCGGGACCCCTGAATACGATGCTTCTACAGGTTCCACCACTTCTGCAAATGGATACTACAGCAATACATCATCCGGGTCAACAAGCTCTTCCGATCTGCAAGGCGCGGTTTATAACGGCTGCTATAATGCGTTTCTTGATATTTTCCAGCGCTATGGTGACGAAATTACCGGTGGTAAGGAAGTCAGGCTGTTCATTGACGGAAAGCAGATTACTGCTTCGGTCGAAAAGCAGCAGGCTGACCGTGGCGTGCAAATTATGGGGACGGAAGTGTATAGCTATTAAGGAAGGAACGGTGAATTATGCAAGCTCTTGTATCAGTGAACGGCGTAGATTTGCCAGAGCCTTCCTCTTATAGCGCAACGACTTCAACCATCGTTGATTCTGGCCGAAACGTGCAAGGCAAGGTTGTTGGCTCTGTGGTTCGACACGATGTTGCAAAAGTGGCTCTTAAGTGGAAATACCTTACCGCAAAACAATGGGCTTCCGTCATCGGCCCATTCACTACAAACTTTTATTGCACGGTACGATTTTACAATCAAGCAACAGCTTCTTATTCCACACGTCAGATGTATGTTTCCGATCGAACAGCCGGAATGTGGCGAAGGGGCCCAAACACCGGAAATGTGATGGGCTGGACGGATTGTTCTTTGAGCCTAGTTGAGGTCTAAAGGTGGTGATTTTATATGTCTGTAAAGCCGTCCGATAAGTGGCTTTCACAATATAATAATACGCTTGTACCCGAAACTTTTATTCAGATTACTTATCATGCAGCTGATGATGCGGCGCAAACGGACGCTATTGCAAGTTCAGGTTCGCAAACCGTGTTTAGTAATGCGGCATCCATCACTGACCTGGACATTTCCACTTCTGGAAATTACGCGACTGCTGAAACTAATTTTTGGGTTTTAGATGGAAGCTTTGATATCGTCCCGAATTCTGAACCGTATCAAGAATGCGGCTATGTAAGCGGTGAATGCGTATCAAGCTCCAATCATCCAACCATCACATTTTCTTTTAGTAAAAGCCACGAAGAAAAAATACCGGGTCTGACAATCATTTGGTCTGAAATTTTAAATGAATGGGCAAAATCATTTAAAGTTTCCGCTTACAAAGGAACCGCTCTTCTTTTGGAAAAGCAAATTGACAACAACGATTCCGTCGAAACTTCAATTGAATTTGAGATTTCCAATTATGATTTGGTTATTATTGAAATTCTTGAATGGTGTATTCCAAACCGAAGAGCTCGTATCTCGCAAGTGGAATTTGGACAACGTGTGAAATTTAGCAAAACAGACCTTCTGTCGTATTCCCATAAATCAAAGCGAGACCCAATTTCCGGTCAACTTTCCAAGGATTCAATTTCTTTTTCCGTTGATAACAGCGATCAAAAATGGAATCCTATCAACCCAGACGGTCTCTACAAGTATCTGTATGAACGCCAAGCTGTTTTTGTAAAGTATGGCATGGACTTGGACGGACAGACTGAATGGATTAACGGAGGTAAGTTTTACCTTTCTAGTTGGAACATTCCTTCTAATGGCATTACCGCTTCCTTTGAAGCTCGAGATGCTTTGGTGTTTTTAATCGATTCACTATATACCGGAAGGAAAAGCGGAACTTTATACGAAATGTGTTATGACGCTTTGGAACTTCTTGATGTTTCCGGTATCAGCTATTACATCAATGAATCTTTGAAGGATTATACAGCTGATTTTAACAACGGAAATTCTTCTTATAAAAACGCTGATGTGCTACAGCTTTCTGCTAACGCAGCCGGTATGGCTTTGTATCAGACAAGAAACGGTGAGATTCGGATTGACCGGGTTCCGTACCTTCCTGAAAACAAGTCCGACATTTATGAAATCACTGAAATCAATGATTATCAGTATCCGGAAATCACTTTTTCTAATAAGTTAAAAAACATCTCTTACTCTCTAAATGGAGTTTCGTCATTGTATCCGAATGGTGCTACTGGCGATGGCGTTACGCAAAGTGTAAATAATGCACTTATCTCTTCTTCCATCGTCTCCCAGCCAAAGAATGTTCTAACTGAAAGTTATAAAGTACTTTCTAACCGTCGAAAAGCCACCCTGTCTTATCGTGCCAGCCCACACAACGACGCTCTTGATTTTGTCAAGCTCAATCATCAATTTGGATATTCTTCTAACTTGTTGATCACGGACGTTTCTTACACGTTTAATGGCAGCTTCAAGGGCTCCGTTACCGGGTATATGATTGAAGATGTTGATTCGTTACAAATCGACGCTTCTGAGATTTACTTACATCCTTCCGACACGATTACGCTCACTGCGACGCTTACCCCCGCATCTGCCGATTCCCCTGTTATTGTTTGGAATGCATCTCCTGCTGGTATCGTTGAACTGAATGTCATCAAGAACGAACGCGGCGTATCTATCTGCAAAGTCACATATTTACACAGTGGAAATGCAACGATTACAGCTACAGTTGCGAGCCTTTCTGCTTCTTGCAACGCTACTACGATTGCGGACGAGATTTCTAACCTCAAAGAAGGCGATACCGTTTATATCTCCGTCGCTGGCGTTTATACTGCTTTTCTTGTCTCAAAACATAATTACGAGCCAGAATTAAATGGAAAAGGGAGAACGCTTCTTGCTCTTAAAGACGCAAAAACAGAAAACATTGCGTGGGATAGTAAAATGACAACTCCCGCAGAGTATTCGACCAGCAGTATTGATGCTTTATTAAACGGAAACGTAAAAAAATCTTTTTCTGATTTCATGCAGAAAAAAATCGGCAAAACTACTTTTTATTATACCCCAGCGTTCAAAAAAAATGATTCTAACAATTACGTACCTTCTGCTGTGTCTACTCTATCTCGCAGTATATTTTTACCTTCCGCAAAAGAAATATACTACGGATTTCCTGATAACAGTAGTTCTATTAATGAAATTTGGGGTTATGGATGCAACGTAGAAGGAAGCCCGCTCCCTACAGCAAAAGAACTTTTGAGAAATCCTTTTTTTACCGTCGGAGACGATTACAGCCCGTATCAGCAGTGGACGAGAACTCCCGTTACACATCTTGAATATTTTGGCATGAATCCTTCTGTTGGGGATATCTATTATCGTTCTATTGTTGTTTCAGGGTATTGGGACAAAGCACATCTTGGCAGTTATGATGACGAAGACGAATTATTTTTTTATGACTGTATCGGTTCTGGCAACGATGGCCGTAAGTGCTATCATTACATGTTTACCGTTCCGAGTAATTTGCCTATTGGGTATCAAAACAGAGTTGAGGAAGAATAATTTATGGCTCGTTGGATTACAGACCGCACGCAATCAGATGTTGACCGCGTGAAAGAAATTACCGTAAAGGCAAGAACAGGCACGTGGACAAAAGCCGAACAATCGGAATGGCTTGCCGGAATGAAGGGCGCTTTAAGCTATACGGATTTTAACCGCGTTGAATCCGGAATTCAAGAGCTTGCGTCTATTGTTGGCGCGTCCGTTTCTGTTCGCACAGATTGGACAGTCGATGGATATATGAAAGTCTCCGATGCAACACGTTGGCTTTCTAACATCAACTCCATTCGTGCTAAATGCTCTGGTCCATCTGGCATTGCAGATACTCCAGAAAGCATGAATAAACTCGATTTTTTAAGGATGAATCAAATCGAGCAAATTTTGTTCGACATTGAAACGCTTGCTAAAACATACGTTACGTTTTCCGGTGAATACATGACAGGAGATGGACAATATGGTTTTTGAAGACCGTGTGGCGAAATATCCGGGTCGGTGGACAATGGTAAAGTCGGATGGAACATCCGAAATTGTCACTCTTATCCGAAATGACGAGCCAACAAAAGAAGGAACGCCAATCAATGCATCCACCTTAAACGAGCTGAGTACCGTTGCGGGCGCAATTAACGCAAAAGAAGAAGCCGTTTCGGCTGCATCTAGCGCAAATTCTGCCGCCACCAGCGCAGTCAAAAGCGCACAGTCAGCATCCGTAGACGCAACGAACGCGAGAAACTCTGCCGCTTCTGCCAAAGCTGAAGCGGACAGGGCTGCGGCCATTGTACGCACCGACAAGACGCTAAGCGTCGAGGACGCTCCGGCTGACGCAAAGGCTGTTGGCGATGCGCTGAAAGGCATCAAGCTCCCTATTGCCACCGCAACCACGCTGGGCGGTGTGAAGGTGGGCAGCGGTCTGACGGTCGATGCGGACGGAACACTTTCTGCGGACAGTGCTTTGGCTGCCTACCCCGTTGGCAGTATTTTTCAAACAGTCAGTAGCACCAGCCCCGCCGCACTGTTCGGCGGTACATGGGAGCAGATCGCATCGGAGCGCGTGCTGATGGGTGCCAGCAGTAGCCACGCAGCGGGCACCACCGTGGAGGCCGGACTGCCGAACATCACAGGCTCTTTTGTCGCGGATGTAAAAAAGG